>Ga0209540_10000146_pt1 | contig 92022 bp, 76 predicted proteins | sample BarGraIncu01121A_FD_184501 | JGI IMG/M metagenome (GOLD analysis project Ga0209540, IMG submission 184501) | Arctic peat soil microbial communities from Barrow, Alaska - Barrow Graham LP Incubations 011-21A (SPAdes) (version 2) | ecosystem: Environmental > Terrestrial > Soil > Wetlands > Peat... | reverse complement strand
ATATCAATAGAATAAACATGTATCAATGTTTTATTGTCCGTAGGACATTAACGTTTTATCTTTGTTTATCCCCGTTCGACTGAGCTCACGCCGAAGCCTACGGGAAATAGCTTACTGTTACCAAAATAGAATTGTTTTCAACTCCTGATTCGCATTATTAGTTGTATATTCAAAATATTGCAAATTTTTATTAATGACAAAGATAGTTTTTTTTGTTATTATTGGCAAGGATTTTTTTAAGCGTTTAGGTCTATCAATAGTCATTTGCCCTCTATCAATGGTGTATTTCTGCTTATCTTTGTAACTCCGAAATGCAATTGCATGTTATATTGGCATGAACAATCGTATTATTGAGCTGTTTCTAAATTATTACAACTCTGTTTATGCCAAAATCCGCAACCGTAACCCATCAATTAGCAACAGAAAACATTGGTAAACTCATTTGGACTTACTCTATTCCGGCCATTATCGGAACAGTAGTAATGTCTCTCTATAATATTGTGGATCGTATCTTTATTGGTCAGGGTGTGGGGCCATTGGCCATTTCGGGACTTGCGCTTACCTTTCCGTTTATGATTATGCTTATGGCCTTTGGGATGTTGGTCGGAGCAGGATCGGCTGCCCGTATTTCCATTACACTGGGCGAAAATAACAAAGAGAAAGCCGAGAAAATTCTAGCCAATGCACTAACACTCACTTTTATCATATCCGGCACCGTCATTATTCTATCGTATATCTACATGAGTGATGTGCTGCAACTTTTTGGGGGAACGCCAAAAACAATACGTTATGCCGAAGAATTCATGCGTATCATCATTCCCGGAGGAATATTTTCGGCGCTAAGTTTTGGGTTCAACAATATCATGCGAGCATCGGGCTATCCTCAAAAAGCGATGTACACCATGATTATATGCGCCATCATAAACGTGGTGCTTGACGCCATATTTATTTTTGGCTTCCACTGGGGAATAAAAGGGGCTGCAATGGCTACCAACATATCCTATCTGGTAGGTACGGTGTGGGTGTTATCGCATTTTATGCAAAAAAGTTCAAATCTGAAGTTTCATGCGCAGAATTTCAAATTAGAAAAAGAAATTGTATTATCAATTATCAGCATTGGATTATCTCCTTTCAGTATGCAACTGGCCACCAGCTTTGTGTATGTGTTGGTCAATTCTACCTTGTTACACTATGGAGGTGATTTAGCCATTGGTGCATTTGGAATAATAAACAGCGTAAACACCTTGATAATAATGATTATCATTGGGTTAAACCAGGGAACCCAGCCCATAATCGGCTATAATTTTGGAGCCAAAAACTACGGCAAAATGTTTAAAACGCTGAAATTCGGAGTAATTATCGGCACATGTATTACCACCTTTGGTTTTCTTGTTGGCACATTCCTGCCCCATTTTATGGCTTCCCTTTTCACCCGAGATATTGGACTGCAGAACATTGCTGCCAATGCACTTCATATTTCAGTAACGATGTTTCCCATTATCGGATTACAGATTGTGGTAACCAACTTTTTTCAATCCATTGGGAAAGCGAAGATATCTATTTTACTTAGTCTTACCAGACAAGTTCTGTTCCTGATACCCTGCCTACTGCTTCTGCCTGCGTTCTACGGTTTAAACGGTGCCTGGATGGCCATGCCGGTTTCTGACGGATTATCTACTGTAGTTACTGCTGTAACTATTTATTTCTTTGTCAAGAAGTTTAAACAGAAAAACAGATTATCCTAATTCGTAGTCCATTTCAATTTCCAGCACAAAACCGAATCACCAAAAAGCAAAAAAGGAGAAAAGCCAGTTGCTTTTCCCCTTTTTTGTTTTTACTATTAACTGTATACTAGTTTACTTGTAACTTGTTTACTTGTAACTAAAAAACTATTTTTGAACCAATACCCATGCATCAGGAAAACGGTTTGCTATTTCTTTGATACGAACGTGCGCTTGATTGTAATCGTTGAACGACACAATTAGTAAGCGATACATTCCTTTTTCATTTACAACAATGATTGATTTATTTCCTTCGGCATTCAATGTGCTCTGTAAGCCTTTTGCATTTTCTTGTTTAGAAAAACTACCAACTACAACATGGTATTTGTATTTCAACGCATCGGCATTTTGACCATCCACCAAAGTAAAACTTTCGTTACGTGTTACTTCTTTCTCGTAAACAACAGGCGCAGATTCAACATGGTCGGCTACAACTTGCTTTTGTGTAGTAGGAACTTCTTTTGGTGCTGTCGCTTCAACATTTGCTCCAGAAGGGATAGTTGCAATTTTTTGTTTTGTTTTACATGATGTAGTTGCCAACACAACAAAACCAAGCGCAATAATTAATCGAATTGAATTGTTCATAAAGTTTTGATTATTTAAAATTGATTGATTAATGAATATATTTCAATAAATAAAAGTGAAACGTTGAATCTAAGCTTCATTATTTCTATTGACTTTGTAACTTGAATTGGTAACTATTTTCGTTAGATGTCTCGTTTCGACTACAAAGATGATAAGAAAATTGAAACGAACCAAATCAAAACATCCTTTTTACAAAAAAATAAGTCTTTCTTAAAAACAAAATGGCTGGAAATAGCGTTTAGAAGTTATTGAAAGCGAAATTACACATTTTACAAACATATAAAAAACACTACAATCATGAAATTTTCATTGCCAGAATTACCTTATGCACAAAATGCATTAGAACCAATTATCAGCGAAAAAACCATCAGCTTCCATTACGGAAAACACCACCAGACTTATGTTACAAATCTGAATGGCTTAGTTGAAGGAACAGAATTTGAAAATTCGGATTTGGACACCATCGTAAAAAAAGCAGATGGTCCAATGTTCAACAACGCTGCGCAAATATGGAATCATAATTTCTACTTTCTTTCATTGACTCCGAAAAAAGGATCGGCTCCAAGTGAAAAACTGGCTAAAGCAATTGACGCTGGCTGGGAATCATTCGATAACTTTAAAGCTGAATTTAATAAAGCTACAATATCTGTATTCGGATCGGGATGGGGATGGCTTGTAAAAGATGCCGATGGCAAACTATCAATTGTAAAAGAAAGCAATGCCGGAAACCCATTAACAAGAGGATTGACTCCTCTCCTAACCTTCGATGTTTGGGAACATGCTTATTATCTTGATTATCAAAACCGTCGTGCCGACTACGTGGCTGCATTGTGGGATTTAGTTGATTGGGATAAGGTTTCTGCACGTTACTAAAACAAGTAAAAGCAACTACCTATCTTATTTTCTGAACGTTATTTAGAGAACAACAGGTAAATTGTTATACATACTTTACAAGCCGAATTGAATAAATCAATTCGGCTTTGTTTATTATTGAAACAATATTGAACGATATTTCAGCAAACAAAGACTATTTATCTAAATTTATATTAATAAATACAATGAAACATTCATTTTCCTAAAAATTGTTTGTCCTTAGTATTGATATCTACTAAAAAAATTATCTTTGCACTCGAATCTTTTGAAAATGGACTTTGAATAGCATTTCAGGTGCAGATTTGAGACCAACTTTGGAACAATAAACGGATAAAAGGAATACGTACCAATCGGTATTGGAAATTTGCACAAACGCAAAAAAGAATACAAACTTAGGATACAATAAAAAATCACTGATAATTATTAATAGAAAAAAAATGCGAATGAAAAACTTATCACTCATTTTAAATGCCGTTTTGGCAGTTGCGGTTATAATTCTTTTTTGGCTGGTATTGGGAAATAAATCTTCCGAAGCAGGCAAAAAAACATCAACGGGAAAAGGAGTTGTCAGTGTAGGTAAATTGCCCATAGCTTATATCAACATTGACTCATTGTTATTAAATTACCAATTTGCAAAAGATGCAAACGAGGCGTTGACTAAAAGACAAGAAGAATCTCGTCTTACTATTAACACCAAAGCACGTCAGTTGCAAACTGAAATGGGTGAATTTCAACGCAAGCTGGAAAACAATGCTTTTTTGAGCCGTGAACGCGCAGAACAAGAACAAGTTCGTCTACAAAAAAAGCAACAGGAGTTGCAACAAATGGATGGCAAACTTAGTCAGGAACTTATGCAAGTTCAACAAAAAATGAGCGAAGGTTTACGTGACACCATTACTAAGTTTATCAAAGAGTACAACAAAGACGGAAAGTACGAAATGATACTTAGCAACACGTCAAGTGACAATGTTCTATGGGCATCGAAAGGATATGATATCACTGAGGAAGTTACAAGACTGCTTAACGAACGCTGTGAAAAGAAATAATAAGCATAGCATTATTTCAAAATAGAAAGTATTAAACAAAAGCGCAACACTCATCTCGAGTGTTGCGCTTTTTGGTTTTAGAATAATTATAGTAGATGGTTTTATATCAAGCGAATGATATTTACAAAACCAAAACCACAGTTGACTAATAAAACGATTTCTAAACTGAATAGTATTAATCATCTAAATTTACATTCACACACATCGTCTGCTTGTTTGGATTTGGACTAAGCACTTTTATTTCGACAATAAATATTTGAGCAGATATAGTACAACAAAAAATAATCAACATACTTCTACTTTACTACATTAATAAATAAGGCACAAAAGTTCACAATAGGAATAATGCTAAAAGCATTATTATTGAGTTCTATATCTTAAAATACCGATAGATACTTACCTATTGTTTTCTTTTTTTCTTCTCTTAATTTTCTTTTGTGCCTTTTGTGGTTCAAAATTTTTATTTAATTATATTTTGGCAAAGTAGAAATACCTATAACAGAGAACAAACAAGCCGCAAAGAAGACACTTTTAAGCTTATGACAAGCAAACAAATAGCAGTAAGCACCTTGAGGCTTAAATAGTACATTTCGGGCTTATACCGATTGTACAAACAATATAGTCCAATTTCAACTTTGTCTCATTGCACTATTTGTTTGTATGCATCGGCATTAACAATAGTAGAAATTTAAAACAGATTGGATTGTTTTAAATATACAGTTGGTATTAAACTCAGGAGATTATTACAAAACACAAAACAGGCTGTTCGAAGATTTCGAACAGCCTGTTTATATAATTATTCAGATCAGAATTATGCTTCTGGAGTTTCTTCCACAGCTGGTGCTTCAGGAGCAACTTCTGCTACTTTAGCTTTCTTTTCTTTTTTTGCAGCTTTTTCAGCAGCTAAATCCATTTTATCTTTCAAGTCAGACAAAGATTGAATATCACCAAGTGTTGATTTTTCTACTGTTGAAGTAGAAGCTACAACCGGTGCATCTTCTTTCTTAGCACGTTTTGGAGCAGCCTTTTTTACAGGAGCTTCAGTAGCAGTGCTTTCGCCTTTTTCAGCACGTTTCACATCTTCGTGAATACGGCTGTGAGAAAGGATAATACGTTTAGCATCTTTGTTGAATTCAATTACTTTGAAAGATAATTTTTCATCAACTTGTGCTTGTGATCCGTCTTCTTTGACCAAATGTTTTGGAGTTGCAAAACCTTCAACGCCGTATGGCAATGAAACTACTGCACCTTTGTCCAACATTTCAACAATTGTACCTTCATGAATGCTATCAACAACGAACATTGTTTCTAGAACATCCCATGGGTTTTCTTCTAATTGTTTATGACCTAAGCTTAAACGACGATTTGCTTTATCGATTTCAAGAACCTGAACGTCGATTTCGGCACCAATTTGAGTAAATTCAGATGGGTGTTTTACTTTCTTAGTCCATGATAAGTCAGAAATGTGGATCAAACCATCAACTCCTTCTTCAATTTCAACAAATACACCAAAGTTAGTAAAGTTACGTACTTTAGCAGTATGTTTGCTTCCGGTTGCATAACGTTCTTCGATATTTTCCCATGGATCAGATTTCAATTGTTTGATACCTAATGACATTTTGCGTTCGTCACGATCAAGAGTCAAGATAATAGTTGAAACTTCTTCGCCTACTTTCAAGAAATCCTGAGCAGAACGTAAGTGTTGTGACCAGCTCATTTCCGAAACGTGGATCAAACCTTCAACACCTTGAGCGATTTCAACAAATGCACCGTAATCAGCCATAACAACTACTTTACCTACAACTTTGTCACCAACTTTCAAGTTTGGATCCAAAGCATCCCAAGGATGAGCAGAAAGTTGTTTCAAACCAAGAGCGATACGTTTTTTCTCATCATCAAAGTCAAGAATAACAACGTTCAATTTCTGATCCAATGCAACGATTTCTTCTGGGTGAGAAACACGTCCCCATGATAGGTCGGTGATGTGGATCAAACCGTCTACGCCACCAAGGTCGATAAATACACCATACGAAGTGATGTTTTTAACTGTACCTTCAAGAACCTGACCTTTTTGAAGTTTACCAATAATTTCTTTCTTTTGCAATTCAAGCTCAGCTTCGATAAGTGCTTTATGTGAAACAACAACGTTTTTGAATTCGTGGTTGATTTTGATAACTTTGAATTCCATTGTTTTGTTTACGAATACATCGTAGTCGCGGATTGGTTTCACATCAATTTGTGAACCTGGAAGGAATGCTTCGATACCGAATACATCCACAATCATACCACCCTTAGTACGACATTTTACAAAACCTTTTACAATTTCTTGAGTTTCAAGAGCTGCATTCACACGATCCCATGAGCGGGTTGCACGTGCTTGTTTATGAGAAAGGATTAATTGTCCTTTTTTATCTTCTTGGCTTTCGATATAAACTTCAACTTTGTCGCCAACTGCTAAATCAGGATTGTAGCGGAATTCGCTCATTGGCACAACGCCGTCTGATTTGTAGCCAACATTTACAACTACCTCACGTTTGTTAATCAAAATTACCGTTCCTTCAACAACTTCTTTGTCTTTGATAGCATTCAAAGTGTTGTCGTAAATAAGTTCTAAATCTGCTTTAGTAGCAGGACTCATGGTGATACCATTTTCATAGGCATCCCAATCAAAATCACCAGCAGGTACTGGTTTTGGAGCTTTTACTTTAGCTGCTGGAGCTTCTTCAATTACGATTTCTTCTACTGCCGGAGCTTCAGCTACAACTGTTTCTTCAACAACTGCTTCTTCAGCTACAACTGGAGTTTCTTCAGTTACAGTTTCTTCAACTACTGCTTCTTCAGCTACAACTGGAGTTTCTTCAATTACAGTTTCTTCAACTACTGCCGGAGTTTCAATTACGGTTTCTACTGCAGCTGGAATTACTTCTTCTGCAATGTTTTTGTTCTCTTCCATTTCTGAAAAATTGTTTTTTAATTACTAATAAATTAGTAGGTTAGACATTATGATGACTTTACAAAATACGGGCGCAAAGGTACAAATAATTTATGAGCTAGCAATATGAAATTCGCAGATTATTTTCCTATAATAAAGAAATAAAAAATATACCGTCAACCTCCTAACAAAATAGACATATTTAATTCATTTCCAAAAAATTACGCACCTATCCGCTCTCCTGATTTTATATCCCAAATATATCCATCTAAAAAGAAAATTGAATTAGAGATGATAGATTAACTACACACTAAAAAAATTCTAAAAGTAAGATGTACTATCAGTGTGCCACAAATTGCATCAACATGTAGAAATAACCCCCAATTTCAGTTCAAAAATATTCATACGATAATACACAAACGACACATAATAAATAAGTTAGATATTAGATTTAGATTTGGCACATAGCTTGCCTATGGTACAATAATTAATATATAAAACATATTTAAAATAAAAACGTATGAAAAAAGTAATGTTTCTTGCATTAAGTCTTCTAATGATGACTGGTGCTTCAACTTTCGCTCAGAATGTTGTAAAATCAACGAAAGACTCAACCAGTGTAACCACTAGTACTACAAATGCGAGTCCTGTGAAAACCCAGATTAGAGCTAGTGAATTACCTCAAGCTGTCTTGGAAACTTTAAAAGGTGACAGTTATAAAGCATCTACTGTTAGTACTGCTTTTGCAGTGAAAGTAGATGGCGTAAAAATTGCTTATTATGTTGTCAATCTAAAAAGCTCAACCGGAACGTTCGACAGTGTAAGCATTGATGGTGACGGAAAAATTGTGAAATAATAAGTTCGGATCACCGAAGTAGTTATTTAAATGAAACAGAAGCTGAAAAACACTCAGCTCCTGTTTTTTTTCGTTATTTTTGTGCTTAACTTAATCCGACAATTATAATGACAAATATCTTACTGGTTGAAGACGATAAAACCTTTATTCAAATATTGGAAGGATTTCTATTAAAACAGGGATATGTGGTAGATGCCAAAAATTGTATCAAAGACGCTATCGCTTGTATTGAGAAAAAAGAATATGAGCTTATTTTGCTCGATTATAGATTGCCCGATGGAATAGGACTTGATTTAATTAAACTTGCTCGTTCTAAAAGCATCAAGACTCCCATTATAGTCATTACCAGCTTTCATGATATTAGAACAGCTGTGAATGCCGTAAAAATGGGGGCTTTTGATTATATTACTAAACCCATCATTCCTGACGAATTACTGATGCTCATTAACGAAGCTATAAGTAATAAGGATACAAAACAAACAAATTCACTCCCAACATCCGTACGGTTTGTTGAAGGCGATAGTGAACGATCGGCACAACTTAGTGACTATGTGCAACTTGTTGCGCCAACAGATGTATCGGTAATCATACAAGGTGAAAGTGGCACGGGTAAAGAACATGTAGCACGAAGTATCCATGCCCAAAGTAAACGATCTAATGAACCATTCGTAGCTATTGATTGTGGAACACTTTCGTCGGAGTTAGCTGCCAGTGAATTATTTGGACATTCAAAAGGATCTTTTACCGGTGCGCTTCACGACAAAAAAGGTCAATTCGAAATGGCAGATAAAGGGACTTTCTTTTTGGATGAAGTGGGAAACCTGAGTTATGAGGTGCAAGTAAAATTATTGCGTACACTACAGGAAAAAGTAATACAACCCATTGGAAGTAACCGAACAGTAAAAATAGATGTGCGCATTATTGCCGCTACAAATGAAGACTTATTATTAAAAGTAAAAAATGGTAGTTTCCGCGAGGATTTATACCATCGATTAAATGAGTTTAAAATTATGGTACCGGCATTGCGTCAACGGAAAGGCGATCTACCGCAATTTATTCAGCATTTCATTACACTTTCAAATGCAGAGTTAGGTAGAAACGTAAAGAAAGTATCGGACGATGCTATGCAGATCTTTACGAATTACGAATGGCCCGGCAACTTACGCGAACTTAAGAACATTATTAAACGAGCTGTATTGCTTTCGAAAGGGAATACGATTGAAAAAGATGTATTGCCTGAAGAACTTATTATGGAAACGCTTACCAATCCATCCGACTCTGAGTTTGATTTGAAAGCCTTGCAGGAAACCAATGAAAGAGAAATGATTCTAAAAACCCTGCAGGAAGTGAAGAATAATAAGTCCAAAGCTGCACGTTTGCTAAATATCGACAGAAAGACTCTTTATATCAAATTGGCAAAATACGATATTGAAGATTAGAACATTGTTGTATTTTTCCTTCAAAAGTCGCGATTGACCATTTCTTCTTTCAACTATCGTCTGGTATCTATTTCCAACTTTACAGCTTCAATTAATTCCTCTATTTCTTTCATTATTTCTTTCAACTCAGCTGTTACTTTCACCAAATCACACGGCTGTTTGAGAGTCGTTTCTATTTTTCGAAGCTTAAACGATAAGGACATATCCCCTACCTGTGCTATTCTTCCAGCTAACTTATGGCAGATTTCCATCGATTCGCGTTGGTTTTGCTCTTCTACCAGTTGGCGGAGTAGTGTAACATCCTCTGTTGTTTCTGTAAAAAACGAAACAAGACTCAACTTGAGTAGTTCGGAATCTTGCATACACATTGCTAGTAAAGCTGTGAGATTAAGACGATTCAATACTCTGGAATTTTTATTTAAACAAGCAATGATGTCCATCTCTTTGAAAGGTTTGGTAATCAAACCATCAAATCCTTGTTCTAAAATAGCCTTTTGTTCATTTTGGAGTGCATGAGCCGTAAGAGCAATAATATTGACCTCTTTACTTATCCTACCCCGAAGCAATTTACAAAGCTCTATCCCACTCATTCCCGGCATTCTTATATCCGTAAAAATAAGACTTATATCGTTGTCCCATTCTTCGCTTAGTAATTTATCGGGCGAAACCTGAGCAGTATATCGAATGCCATATTTGTTGAATATATTAGAACAGAGTTGCAATATAAATGGATCATCGTCAATTATTAATACTTTTCCGGTAAAATTCAGTTTGTTTGTCAGCGGTTTTTCGGGGTCAGCCTGCAAGGCTTCTTCAGCATTTTCATAAGTAAGTGTTACAACAAAGCTAGAACCTTCATCTAAAGCACTTTTTACTGTAAATGTTCCATCTTGCTCTTCTACCAATGCTTTTGAAATGTTCAAGCCCAAACCGGTACCATTTTTTGGTTGATACTCTTTGGTATCAGCTTGTTCAAATTCATTAAAAATCCGCTTTAAATCCGCCTCCGAAATTCCAATACCCGTATCGATGATTCGAAACAAAAATTTAGTTGATTTATACTTTAGAGTCGATTCTACTTCCAGAGCAACACTCCCATCATTGGTAAATTTGATAGCATTGCCAATAAGATTATATAAAATTTGTTTCAACCGAAAGGCATCGCCGAGATAAAGCAATGGATAAGTTTCTTCGTTTTTATAGTTGAATTGGATATTCTTTTTAGTGGCTTGCAACTTCATGGTCGCAGCAACTTCTGTCAATAAAGCATTCATATTGAATGCTTTATTATCGAATGTAAATTTACCCGACACAATACGACTATAATCCAACACTTCATTTACTATTTGCAATAAGTGCTCCGATGAAAAATGAATAGCCTCTATTGATGCTTTAGAAGGCCTTTCCTCGGTCATTATTTGTTCCGAAAAACCAATAATTGATTGTAAAGGTGTTCGTATCTCGTGGCTCATATTCGACAGAAACCGTTGTTTAACGGAAGTTAGATATTCAGCTTCTTCTTTTGCCTCAAGCAACTGCTTACGATACTGGTTATTGCGTGCAATATCACTAAATACAAAATAAATGAGAATGATTGTAACAATAATAAATAAAATCATGATAATGGTAATACGTGTCATACTTGTTTGCACAGTATTAACTAATACACCATCATTAGCTTTCATTTTTACAATTTCGGCTTCCTCCATTTCCCGCAACAGTCTACGGATTCGGTTAATGTAACCATTGGCATCATGTATCAGGTCCAATTCCCTATTAGCAAGTGTAACACTTCGCAGCCTATGATATTTATCAATATTTTGTACAGATTCATCAATTGCCTTTTTTAAACTCTCACGTTGTGACACAACTACCGTATCAACACGAATGCTGCGCTCTTTTTTAATTGTTTGTTCTATTAATGTCTCATCAGATTTCTCGTCACTTCCAAATAACCCCAAAAAACGTTTAACAAATGAAGTTTTATGTTTCACGTTTGGTATTCGAGGAGGTACACTTTGTGTTGTAGTGGTAATGCCGCTTCTGTCGGAAGTTATAATGCTACTATCCATTTTTGCGGCATTAGCATAAATAAGATCGCTGAGTGATTTAAACTTTCCGGTTAATGGTTTATTATTAAATAGGCTCGTGTACAGTTTAAGATAATTCACCACCAATGCATCGTATTGATTGACAATATTTTCTACCGAGTCAATTTGTAGTAACTGTAACTTATTATCTACACAAATGGTGCGCAAGGTATCCAACCGCTTGATAAACTCTTTGGATTCAGGCAAAAGAATCGGATAATCTTTCGTTGGATGTTGCAGAATCAATTTTCGCTGATATTGGCCGATTTGAGAAATATCACTCGACAAATTATTCAGAAGTTGAAGTTTATTATTAGGTTTTGAAATTTCCTCAATAGTATTAACAACCTGGCCAAAAGCAACTCGTAAAATAATCCATGACAACCCGATAGAGAGTGAAGCTATAATTAAAATGGCGATAATCTTTCCCCGAATGGATTTAGTATAAAAATCGATTTTCACCATAGAATTACTATTATTTTAAGCATTTGTGTGCAACTATGCAACTAAAAGAATTCTATACTATCAACAAAACTATCGCTGTAATAACTCCAACTATAGCAATAATAATTCCTCGCTTAAACAACTTTGTATTGGGTTTAAACATCCAAAATGCAGAGATGGCCAAAAACAGCAATAGTACCGCATACATAAGCGGAAAAACAAATAATAAAGTTCTTGTTGATGATTTATGTAAAAGAGTCGCCCTTTTAAGTAAAGACGGAAGCTCATTTTCAGTATAAGATACAGCACCAGTAGATCTGTTATAAGTACCTTCTTTAAAATAAAGGGTATCACCTACAGTTTTCAAAACTTTAAAATCCTTTTTACGTAAAACATTTCCAAGATCAGAAACTGCCATATTGGGGGCTAACGATTTTTCAATCAGCACTTCACTTTTAAGAAAATTGGTGTCCCTAAAAATAAGAATTATTCCGGTTAGCGCATAAATAATGGTAAGTCCAATGATAAAAAAACCAAAATCACGATGTAATTTACGCATGTAATAATTAATCGATTTCTTTTCTGCCTTAACTTTATCTTCTTTCATCTTAAAATATTGATTATTTGGGTTTTTACTCTTTGCAAACTTACTCATTCTATTTAACCCAACCAAGTATTTTATTAATTACTACATGATTTAATGAATGTTACGTAAATAAAAAGCCGTTCAAACTTTCATGTTTGAACGGCTTTTATCACTACGATCTTATTCTTAATCAATCATGATTATTTTTTCGGCTTATGTTTCAAGGCTTGTTTGATTGCTTCCTTAGCCAGTGGCTCCATCACATCATATCCTTTAGCTGTGCAATGCACGCCATCATAGGTCAGTTCGGCTTTCAATCCATGACGTTCATCTGCCATTGGAGTGAAATAATCAAGATAAATAAATCCTTTTTTCTCGCAATAGTATTTAATCCAGGCATTTAATGTTACAATTTTCTCTGCCGGCTCTAGTCCCGGCTTCCATGGATAATCATAAGCGGGCAAAACCGACGACAGCACCACACGAATACCGTTAGCATTAGCCAACTCGGCCATCGATGCCAGATTATCTTCAATCATTTCGAGGGTTGAAGGACCTGTGTTTCCGGCAATATCATTCGTTCCGGCAAGAATTACGACTACTTTTGGTTGAAGCGCAATTACATCCTGACGAAAACGAACCAACATTTGCGGAGTAGTTTGACCGCTGATGCCACGATTTACATACGGATTTTCGGTAAAAAACTTAGGGTGAGTATCTTTCCAACCTTGTGTAATGGAATTGCCCATAAACACAACACGTTTATCACCCTTATCCGGAGTTCCAAGTAAGGCATTATCTGCACGGAATCGATTTAAATTAGGCCAATCCTGTGCGTTTGAATTAAATACTGAAAGTAAAAAAGCACACATTAACAGCGCTTTTAGAGTAGAATTTTTCTTCATATTTGATTATTTGATTTTTACAAGTCGCAAATTTAACGAAAACTATTTGATTTCCGACATTAATATTGTCTGAATTGGTACATGTTTATTGTTTTCAATTTTCAACATACAATTTTGTATTCGCTTCCGGAATTTCCAACAAGTCATCTGATTCAAACCCAACTGATCGGAATAATTGTAGGACGACAAATCATTTCCCAGTACACAAACGTTGTAAGCAATATAGAATGCCTTATTGATGGGAAACTTTATATTATGAAAAATGGTATTGGCCGCAGCCGACTCCTCTTTTTTACAACGGGTGCATCGACGGGAAAACGGAGTTTTGCCATCACAAAAGTTTGTATGTCCGCATTTTCGACACACAAAACCACTCTCCCACTTTACGTCGGCAATAAATTTCAAAACTTTTTCGCTATCATCAAATAATTGTTTAGCGAAATCCGGCGAAATTTCTTCTTTAAATATCATACAATCAATACAGTTTACATATTTCAACAACAAAATAGAATGCAAAGATAATAAAAATTTTAGTGATATCAATATAATTTATTAGTGATACTATTGTAATATACAAATATTCCTTTACCTTTGCAACGAATTACAAAACCAATAGCCTCCGACGACTATCGTACAAGCTATGTAGAAAAATAAAAACAGATAGCAAATAACAATTTAAAACTCATAAATATGAAAACAAATGTAGGAATTATCGACAGGGCAGTCAGGATATTGGCAGCCTTCGCAATTATCGTTCTGTATTTTACAAATATTATTACCGGAACATTGGGAGGTTTATTATTAATATTGGCAGCAGTACTTGTTCTTACTGCATTAATTCGATTTTGCCCACTGTACCTGCCTTTTGGAATAAACACATGGAATAAAAAATAATCAAGAAACATATATTTATAAAAAAACTCATGAAAACAAAACTATTATTACCTGTTCTAGCCTTGCTGTTTTGTTCATTTACAACGATTACAGCTCAAACCAAAGTTGAAGTAAACTCTAAACAAGTAAATTTGATGCTTCAAAAAGACAAAAAATGGATAGTACTTGATGTCCGCAGCGCAGAGGAATTCAATAGTGGTCATATAAAAGGGGCTCTAAATATCGACATTCGCCAACCGGATGCGTTTAGCAAAATAGACAAGCTCAATAAAAATGCAAAATATATCGTTCATTGCCGTACAAACCACAGGAGTGGAATGGCTGTTGAACACATGATGCAAAGTGGATTTAAAAACATCTATCAAATGATGGATGGTTGGTCAGGTTGGCTAACTAATAATTTACCTGTTCAGAAATAAAAAATATATAGAAAAAAAAAAGAATTGAAGATATGGAAAAGATTGTAATTATAGGCGGAGTAGCAGCCGGTGCAACTGCTGCTGCTAAAGCTCGCCGCATTTCACCGACAGCTCAAATAACCATGCTCGAAGCAGGTCCGGATATTTCGTTTGCCAATTGCGGATTACCGTATTTTATTGGTGGCGATATTAAAAGCCGTTCAAAATTGATTTTACAAAGCCCCGAGAGTTTCAAAGAACAATATGATGTAACCGTGCATGTCAACACCAAAGTAACAGCTATCGACAGAATAGGGCACCAAATTGCAACAACGAATTCGGAAACCGGCGTTCAGAAAACATTTGAATACACTAAACTAATTCTTGCACAAGGCGGTCGCCCTATCACTCCTACTCTACCTGGAGCAGATTTAGAGCACGTGTTTACGCTTTGGACTTTGGAAGATATGGACAAAATTGCAAGTCATCTAAACGACAAGCAACCCAAAACTGCGGTGGTTGTTGGTGGTGGATTTATAGGTTTGGAAATGGTGGAAGCATTAGTAAAACGTGGATTAAAAGTAAATGTGGTAGAAATGATGCCACATGTGATGGCGATTATGGAAGCCGAGACTGCCGGATTCATTGAGAATGAAATGCTTTCGTACGGAGTTGGAATTCACACAAGTGCAGGAGTAACTGAAATCACTCCAAAAACGGTAAAACTCGACAACGGCAAAACAATCGACGCAGATATGGTATTGCTTTCTATCGGCGTACGCCCTACTCTTCAACTAGCAAATGATGCGGGTTTGGAGCTTGGTGAAGCCGGTGGTTTATTGGTAAACTCGCAATTACAAACTAACGATCCGGACATTTATGCAGCCGGTGATATGGTTGAAATTGAACATCGCGTGAATGAAAAGAAAGTACGCATTCCGCTTGCCGGTCCTGCCAATCGGCAGGGAAGAATTGCGGCAGAGAACGTACTTGGAGGACATCACGAATACAAAGGTGCTTTGGGAACTTCTGTGGTTCGCGTTTTCGAAGCGGTAGCCGGAACTACCGGACTGTCGCTGAAACAAGCCAGAGCACTAGGCATCGATGCAGATGCAGTGGTGGTTCACAAAGAGCATCACACCTCCTATTATCCCGGTGCGGAAACAGTTACAGCACTGTTGGTTTACGACCGTGAAACCGGAATCATACTGGGCGGACAAACTGCAGGGTACAAAGGTGCCGATAAACGATTGGATATTATTGCCACCGCAACTGCTGCAAAACTAACCATACACGATATTGCAGATGTGGACTTTGCTTACTCGCCACCCATTGGCACAGCTAACGATGCGATCAATATGGCAGCGTACACGGCAGAAAACAGACTATCGGGGTTCAGTCCTTCTGTTACCGCTTCGGAACTCGATGCTTATGTGGAAGGTAAAAATCCTTTTTTTGTAGATGTGCGCGATGTATTCGCATTTGAGAAAAGCCATATCGAAGGGGCTATTCATTTACCGCTGGAATTATTATCACAAAAGCTAAGCTCATTACCAACCGATCGTTCTATCATTGTCTATTGCGAAATGGGTAAAAAAGCCCATCAAGCACTTCGAACTTTGGTTGGAGCAGGCTTTAAAGATGTGACCAATGTTTCAGGTGGATATACTTCCTTGCAACGCCATGCAAGAGCCATGGGATTCAAAAATATCAAACTTGAATTATTGCCTGTAGCATCAAAATCGCTTACAGAAGAGGTGGAGAAAGAGGAACAAAAAACTGAAAGCAAAAAAGCCGAGGACAACGGAACATTAATAGTAGATGTGCGCACTGTTCAGGAATTCAATACCGGTGCTTATCCCGGAGCTTTGAACATACCGCTGGATGATGTAATGCAACGTCGCAATGAATTCGGAGATGATTTGGGTCGTGAAATTGTGGTCTATTGCGCTTCTGGTGGCCGATCGGCTTATGCGCAACGTCAATTAATACAATTGGGATACACGAATGTGAAAAATGGTGGAGGCATATCAGCTATGATGGCAAGCAGAAATGCTCAATCGTCGGCTAATGCATCAACTCCTTCAAATCAGCCCCTCATTGTAGATGTGCGCTCACCGCAAGAGTTTTCGGGTGGTGCATATCCGGGAGCTGTAAACATCCCGTTGGATGAATTGCAAATGCATATCAACCAACTGGGCAGTCCCTCACGCGACATTACACTTTACTGTGCTTCAGGTGCACGGTCGGCTTATGGTCAGCGTATCCTGCAACAACATGGATTTACTAATGTAAAAAATGGTGGTGGAATCATGCAAATGATGAGCAAAAGATAAATTACTCACTTACAAACTAACACAATATGATATCAACATTAAAAAAATTATTTGGTTTCGGACCGGCAACAGATTACTCAGAATTAGTAAAACAAGGTGCTATTATTCTGGACGTACGCAGCAAAGGCGAGTATGCATCAGGACATATTAAAGGTTCGATAAATATTCCGGTGGAGCAATTGAGCAAAAATCTCAATAAGCTGAAAGATAAAAATCAACACATCATCACCTGTTGTGCTTCGGGCATGCGCAGTGCTTCAGCAAAAGGCATTCTATCGTCAAACGCCTATGTAAACGTGTACAATGGAGGCGCATGGCAGAGATTGAATCAAAAATTCTGATTCAATAGTTGATACAAAATGAGAGGCTGAATTTCAATAATGAAATTCAGCCTCTCTTATTTTACTTTTTGCCTTGAAAATGAACAAATAGCGAAGATCTCCGTAATTTCAGGAACACGTCTCAATAACTTGCGAAGCCTTCTAAAACTTTCGGAAGCCATCTCTACAAGTTGCGAAGTCACCTAAAAAACGTGAGGTACAAACTTTGCGTTGAGATTAATAGATTTGCTCTCCCAATGCGATTTTCAGCTTCAATAAACTTACCGAATAGTCGATTTTAGTCTTCAGCAAAGCCAATTTACTATCGGTCACAGCAGTATAGCTGTACATCAACTCCACGTTGGTAATAACTCCTGCTTTAAAACTGGTTTCGGCAAGTGTATGCGCTTGTTCTGCTTGCTCTAGTTGCAATTCCGACAGATTTACTTTTTTCAAAGCCGTCTCAGCATTCGCTTTGCTTTCTACTACCTCATTGACTATGGCTCTACGGGTCAAATCCGTTTCCTGCACATTGCCTTTAATTTCGGATTGCGCCTGAATTTTGGTGTATTTAGAACGATTAGCATCAAACAATGGAACTTTTAGGCTCACACCTGCCACAAAATTGGGGGTAAACTTAGCCAAATCAGGTATATATCCATTTTTAAATCCGGCCGCACCAATAAAATTCAGCGAAGGATTATTTTGAGCGTTTACAATTCCAAGGCGTGAGTTAGCTAATTCCGTTTTCTGACGAGCTACTTTAATCTCATTGCGATGATCGAACGCATACGAGAACAGCGAATCGTTCGAGGCCATTATCTCAGGTGCATACAATTCTTTCTTCACTTTCAGTTTTGTATCCTGCGATTTTCCAAGAAAAGAATTCAGCTGGCTCAGTTGAATTTGCAGCGCGTTCAACAAATCGGTTTTTTGACTCTCATTAGCCGAGATACGAACTTTAGTAGTCAAAAGTTCATACTTAGTTGCCGAGCCGGAAGCTTCTTTCTTTTCTACAAAATTAAAATGCGCTTTCAGAGTAAACATCTCTTCATCTTTAATTTTGATGGCTTCCTGCAAGAAAAGAATTGAATAAAAGTTTCCAACCATCATTCCCGATAGTTTTTGTTTCAGTTGCTCAACCGAAAGTCCGGCCAATTCGCGACTTTGTTTTTCGAACGCAATGTTCTTTTGTGTTTTTCCAAAATCGTAGATACTCTCTGTTACACTCAACATTGCCGAGTAATTACTGGCTGGATTCATTTGAAACGAACCTAAACTCGGAATTGAAATGGTAGATGTTGGACCTATTAAAGTATAGGCAGCAGCTACATCAACATTGGGGAGATAGGCCGTTTTGGCCAGTCCTATTCTAGCGTCGGAAGATTCGAGATCGGTTTGAGCTTTTTTGATAGACGGATAATTATGGATTACTTCGTTCAAAATCTCATTCAAGGTCAATGAATCACCGGAAATTTTGCCTGTAGTTTGTCCAACTACCATCCCAAATGGCAACAAGAGCAAAACCACAGTTAGTTTAAAGATTGATTTCATTTTATACTGTTTATTAATTATAATCTGTTTAGTTTATTCAATTACTTCCAAATGTACTTTCGGCTCATTCGAATTGGCTCCTTTTTTCTTTGTTTTCATCAATAAAATTGGAACAAATCCGATGGTAGTGATTAATGCCGCAATCAAAAAGTCGTCGTCAACACCACTGATAAATGCCTGTGAGCTGACATTCGACATCAGAATGGATTGACCTTGTTTCATAGCCGTAGCCACAGAAGAGCCTCCATGTTGTTGGATATAATAACCCATGTTGCGGGTCACATTCTGAAATACCTGCGAGCCACTTTGCACAGCACCACCATACATTTGCGCATGGAAATTCACACGAGTAGTTAACACTGTAGACAATAATGCTACTCCAAGACTACCACCAATCTGACGAACCGTATTGGAAATACCCGAAGCCTGCGCCATTTTTTCGCGCGGTATGGTCAACAGACCCAGCGAACTAAGTGGAGTAAAGATTAATCCCATACCCAACCCACGTAGATAAAGCGACGTCATAACAAACGATCGTTCGGTAAGAAACGAGAGTTGTGAATTCAGAAAAAAACTAAATACCAACAATCCAACACCTAACACAACAGGTACTTTTGCATTTAGTTTATCCGAAAACCACCCTGCTACAGGCGAAATAGCACCCTGAATAATTCCTACGGGTAAAAACACAGCTCCCGATTGAAGAGCAGTATACCCCATTGAATTTTGAAGATACAAAGGCAATAAAAATGTACTACCGAACATACCCATACTAAATACCAACATTACCAGATTACTCATCCCGAAGTTATGATCTTTCAGTAAGCGCAAATCGAGCAAAGGATATTTTGTAGTCAGTTCCTGCGTAAGGAAAACTGCTAACGCAATGGCTGAAACAGCAAAACAGATTAATATATATGGCGCTGACCATCCGGCCGAATTGGTTTGCGCATTCCCCTCCGAGAGTGCATAAAGCAAAACGGGTAGAAAAATACTTACCGAAATAAAACCGATATAATCGAACTTACGCGCATTGGGGCTAATAAATTCACGTTGAATAACAATGGTGAATAATAATGCTGCAATTCCTACCGGAACATTCACGTCAAAGATCAGTTGCCATGAGAAATTATCAACTAAATACCCTCCAATCAACGGTCCGAATGACACCGATGCAGCTGCAGCAATGGCCCAGAAACCAAGTGCAACACCACGTTGCTGTGGAGGAAATTCGCGTGTAATAATAGCCATACCAAGTGGTTGAATCATCCCTGCACCCAGTCCCTGCACAATGCGCGAGAGGATAAGTGTCGTTTCGTCGTTGGATAAACCGCAAAGCAACGAACCGAAGGTAAAAAGAAATAAACCCCAGAAATAAACACGCTTGTAGCCAAATTTATCGGCCAGCCAACCCGAAGTGGGTAACATAGCCGCCATAGCAAGCATATACGCCGTCACTACCCATTGAATGGTGGATAATCCTACTCCGAATGATGACATGATCTTCGGCAAACTCACATTTACAATCGTACTATCGAGTACAGCCATAAAAGTACCTAACATTATATTGGCCAATACAAACCATTTATAATAAGGACTTCGTGGGTGATACTTCGAATCCGAATTGCGAAGTTTGCGTCGAATTCTATGTGTTTTTGAAATTTTCCGCATTTCTTATTTGATAATTTTTACAACAGCCGACATACCTGTAAGCAAACGGTACGACGATAGGTTTTGACCTTTTTCAGTTCCGTCAATCGAAATCTTAAGCGCCACACGTTGTGTTACTTTGGTAAAGTTACCGGAAGCATTGCTGGGCGGAATAAGTGAAAACTGAGAAGCTGTAGTAGATCCCATTGTAAATATTTTGCCCGTAAAAACAACACCGGGATACGTATCCAATTCAAATATGGCTTTTTGTCCCATTTTTAAATTTTCCATTTTGGTTTCCTCCAGATACACCACTACCCAAAAACGACTGTTGTTGTTTATGGTATAAATCGACTGACTTGGCTGACAAATATCGCCCTGCAACAACCAACGCTTGGCTACAACTCCATCAACTGGTGCATATAATCTTGTATTGTTCAACTGAGTTGAGATTACAGCTATTTGAGCAACAGCACCTGCTACAGTAGTTTCGGCACTTTTAATCATCGATTTTGAAACCAGCAACTGAGCGCGTGCAGCTTCCAATTGAGCCTGAGCTGTTTCCTCTGTTTTTTTCAAGTGGTCATATTGCTCTTTGGTGATTACGCCACCATTAAACTGAGTTTTTGCACGATCAAAATCTTCTTTTGCGCGATCGAGAGCAATTTGTAATACTTTTATATTGGTCTGATCAAACTGATATTTAGCTTCCGATTGTGCCTTGTTAGCTTCTGTTTGTACTTTCGAAGCTAAAACCTGTTGTTTTTGAGCTAACAGATCGACACTGTCCAATTCAGCAATTAGTTGACCTTTTTTTACCGAATCGCCTTCTTGTACATAAACCTGACTGATACGCCCCATAATTTTCGGACTCACCGAAACAACGTCGGACGTTACATAGGCATCGTCAGTTTTAATATAACTGGAGTAATCAACATACCAGAAATATCCGCCAACAATTACAAATAAAATAACTAATGTAAGCGGAATGTACACTTTCAAATCTTTTTTCTTTTTCATACTTTTACTTTATACTTTATTTTTTTATTCATTTATTTCTTTAAAAACCACCGATTATTTGCAACAACCTGAAGTTGAAAATCCATTATTGGTTAATTCCATTTCTATCAAGATTTCTTTGATCTGTTGTGAAGCTTCTGCAAGAATATCCAACTTCTCTGCACTAAGTTTTTCCAACCTGATTCGCAGTTCCTGACTTATTTCGAGCTTAATAGCATTAAAGTCATCAACACCTTTTTCAGTAATTCTAATATTAACTATTCTTCTGTCTTTAGGATCAAGCAGACGTTCTACCATATCTTCGGCAATCAGTTTATCTACCAAACTTGTAACATGAGGTTTTGGCATCGATAACTTACACCCAATTTCAGACATAGATAAAATATCGTGTCTGCGAAGCACTCCCAATACATACAATGAACCGGGATTTAAATTTGTCTTGGTTCGGATTGATTTGGTAAAGCTTTTGGAAAGCAAAGGGTGAATGGAAATCAAATTTTCGATGGATGAATCGATCGAAATCTTATTTTTTTCTGGCATGATTATTCTAATAAATTAGTTCCTTTTCAATAATACTTACAAAAGTATAACTATTTATTTAAAAGAACTATTACACATCACAAAATCAATGGAAATATAACAATTAATGATTAATTTGAGGGTATTTGAATCCAAAAAACCTATTTATCTATAAAGCTAAGCTTCGAGAATACGTTTCTAAGTTAAAGATATAAAATTAGTCGATTGCCTCATTTTAAGTCTCATTTCACTGATTAAACAATTACTCAGTTCAACATAATTTCCTATCTTTGCACTTCAAATTTAAAAACCATTTGTAAGGTTCAAAACGTATGATTAAAGTAACATTCCCCGACGGTTCTGTTCGCGAATTTGCCAAAGGCATTACCGGACTGCAACTAGCTGAAAGTATCAGCTCTCGCTTAGCACAAGAAGTGCTTGCTATCACAGTAAATGATGAAATTTGGGATTTAACCCGTCCGATCGAAACAGATGCAGCTATAAAATTGCACAAATGGGACGATGAAGAAGCGAAGCATGCTTTCTGGCACACTTCGGCTCACCTTATGGCCGAAGCTCTACAGGAGTTGTATCCAGGCATTAAATTCGGTATCGGACCGGCTATAGAAAACGGTTTCTACTACGATGTAGACCCGGGTGAAGTATCCATAAAAGAAAGTGATTTAGCTACCATCGAAGCCAAAATGCAGGAACTTGCAGCTCGCAAATCGGCCATAGTGCGTAGCGATATTAGCAAAGCAGATGCATTAGCTCGTTTCGGAGCTATCAACGAAGTGTATAAAACAGAAATGATTAACGACCTGGCCGATGGAACCATTACCTTGTACACACAAGGCAATTTCACCGACCTTTGTCGTGGACCTCACTTACCAACTACTGCCGACATTAAAGCTATCAAAGTGCTTAGTGTGGCCGGTGCCTACTGGCGTGGTGACGAAAAACGTAAAATGTTGACCCGTCTGTACGGTATCACTTTCCCTAAAAAGAAAATGCTCGATGAGTACCTCGTATTGTTGGAAGAAGCTAAAAAACGTGATCACCGCAAAATAGGTAAAGAACTGGAATTGTTTATGTTCTCCGAAATGGTGGGTAAAGGACTCCCTATGTGGTTGCCACGCGGAACTTCATTACGTTTACGTCTTGAAGATTTTTTGAAAAAAATCCAACGTCGTTTCGATTACCAACAAGTAATGACTCCACACATTGGTAACAAACAATTGTATGTTACTTCGGGTCACTACGCAAAATATGGTAAAGATTCATTCCAACCGATTCACACGCCTGAAGAAGGTGAAGAGTATCTGTTGAAACCAATGAACTGCCCTCACCACTGCGAAATTTATAAATTCAAACCTCGTTCGTACAAAGAACTACCAGTTCGTATTGCTGAATTTGGTACCGTTTATCGCTACGAACAAAGTGGTGAGTTACACGGATTGACGCGCGTACGCAGTTTTACCCAGGATGATGCACATATTTTCTGTCGCCCCGATCAGGTAAAAGATGAATTCCTTAAAGTAATGGACATCATCTTTATCATTTTCAAAGCGTTGGAATTCGAAAACTTCGAAGCGCAAATTTCTTTGCGTGATCCGAACAACAAAGAAAAATATATCGGTACTGATGAAAATTGGGAAAAAGCTGAAAATGCAATTGTAGAAGTTTGTCAGGAAAAAGGATTGAAAGCCAAAGTAGAATACGGCGAAGCAGCATTCTATGGTCCTAAACTGGACTTTATGGTACGCGATGCTATCGGTCGTAAATGGCAGTTGGGAACTATTCAGGTGGATTATAACTTGCCCGAACGCTTTGAATTGGAATATACAGGCGATGACAACCAAAAACACCGTCCGGTAATGATTCACCGTGCACCGTTTGGTTCTATGGAGCGTTTCGTTGCTGTACTGATTGAGCATACAGCTGGTAAATTCCCATTGTGGTTAACTCCCGATCAGGTGGTTATTTTACCTATCAGCGAAAAATTCAACGATTATGCTTTCCAGATTGCGAAAGATATGAATGCGCAGGATATTCGTGTAACTGTGGATGACCGCAACGAAAAAATCGGTCGTAAAATCCGTGATAACGAATTAAAACGTATCCCCTACATGCTTATCGTTGGTGAAAAAGAAGCTGAAAATGGTGAAGTTGCTGTTCGCCGCCAAGGTGAAGGTGACAAAGGAACCATGAAAGTGGCTGAGTTTTCGAAACTAATACTCGACGAAGTAGACAGCTTGGTGAATCAATACAATAGCTAATGCATAATTTAGAATGCATAATTCATAATTGAAAAACGCGAATCGATTAAATCGATTCGCGTTTTTTTTGTTTGCGTAATACTGTAAGTTTATTTCGCTCCAAAAATACCGCCAAGTGTAGATTTTACTTTATTGACAGTACTGTCTTTTGCCCCAAATGAAGTTTTATTCAATTTTTCTATTGCAACTTTAGTAACAGTATCCTTCAGTGCAATATACACAGTCTTAACTAACGAATCCTCCTTCTTTACAACCGCAACAGTATCTTTTACCGCAACTTTTACAGTGTCTTTAGCAGCGACAACGCTTTTTGTAGTCGTTTTTGCCTTAGTCGTGGTTTTTGCTTTGGTGGTAGTAGCCTTTGCCTTAGTTGTTGTAGCAGTTGTTTTTACTGCCTTTTTTGTTGGAGTTGTGGCTAGTGCACTTTCGGTGAACAAGGTTGCTGAAAAACAGACAACCGTCATTAAAACAAAGAATTTTTTCATTTTTACTTTAATTATTATTGACAATTCACATGCAAATTGCCTATTAATTTAAAATTACAGCACCTACATGCACGTACCGTGATTAGTTAGTTGAAAGATTCAACTCAACCAGAAATAAGTTTCGATGCAAAAATATAAAAAAAATACTTTATTTGTAAAGGTTTGAGCTATTTTATTTAAACAATAATAAAAATCCATCGGTGAATGCGGGTTTAAACTTTGATAATAGTCTGCTAAAGGTAAGCAAATGCTGCCGTAAATGGTTTATAGATAAAAAAACGCGAACCAATCTATCCGGTTCGCATTTTTTGTTAAATTGAACATCTTAGTTCTTTTGCGCTTTGATACTACAACCAATAGCCACTGTGGTGGTTTGTGCAATAGGTTGATTAGCCAGTAAAGCATCAACTGCGGCTTCCACATATTTATTACTTACATCGTTAGCATTAGTGTAATTATCGTCAATGGCCCCGATATAGCGAACAATGTTCTTACAATTTTCTTTGTTCAGCAAAAACACGTGCGGAGTTTTGGTAGCACCGTATTGCGGATAAACCGTTTGCCCATCGTCGAACAAATACGGGAAGGTAAATCCTTTTTCTTTTGCCCGAACCTGCATAGCTTCAAAGTTATCGGTTGGTTCTACTTTCGGATCATTAGGATTAATGGCAATTACCGGGTAACCTTTCGAAGCATATTTCTTATCCAGAGCAATGATACGACTCTCGTACGCTTTTGCATAAGGACAGTGGTTGCAGGTAAATACTACGATAAAACCTTTAGCATCTTTGTAATCGGACAATGACACCATTTTCTGGTCTACATTTTTCAATTTAAAATCGGTAGCTATATCACCAATTTTGTACCCTTTATGTTCTGAGTTGTTTTCCATTTTTTGCGCTTTTACCTGAGCCAAACCAGTCAGGAAGATGATTGAACATACAATTAATACTGTTTTTTTCATATTGATAGTTGTTTATAAATACTTCTTAATGAGTTGCTCCAATTCACTCTTTTGCATTTTGTTTTCAATAAATTCTACTTTTTCCCCGTTTCGATAAAACACGGTAGCAGGAATTGCTCCGCTCCAGTTTTTGTCAATGGCAGGTATCCATTCGTTCATATGTTTATTGTCGTCCAACAAATACACATCCACATCCATCTTCCTTTTTTCTAAAAAGGCCCGAACAGTTGTTTCGGCTTCTTTGGCCATATCCAAACTGACCAGTATCATTTTAAAGCGGGGATTGTTGCGATACGCATCGTTTACTTCCATAAACTCAGGAAGCTCCAACACGCAAGGCCTGCACCAGGTAGCCCAGAAGTTGACCACGTACAATTTGTCATCATTCTTCTTCATAACCGCTTCCAAGTCGGCAAAGCGCACAATCTTTACAGAATAGTCATGTTTGGACGTACCGCCCAATATCGGCTTTTTACTTTCGGTATTCTGAGCGGAACTATTAAGTGTTAGTAGTGTCATTATAATTATTGCAAGGTATCTCATGCTGTTTTTTCAAACTCAAACACCAGTTTTGCGCAGATTGTTTGGAACGAGGCTCTTATAATAACTTTTTGAAGGAGGTATTTAAATAGAATTTGGAATTAAAAGGAGGAAATTCACGTTTGTTGAGATATAAAGAAGCAGTAAGCGGTAACAAAAAACCGCGAATCGATTTTACTCGGTTCGCGATTTTCAATTTTTATAATGGGAATAGGTTTCTATCAACTGTTTGTATTGCGGCTATCTTTTACGACTACGTCGTGAGCACCACCTTCAACGATACTGGTAGATGAAACCAGTGTAATCTTAGCATTTTGTTTCAAGTCGTCAAGCGAGATAACACCACAACTGTTCATGGTCGACTTAATCTTGCCCAACGTGATGTTCAGGTTATCTTTCAACTTTCCGGCGTAAGGAACAAAACTATCTACTCCTTCTTCGAATTTCAGACTGTCGCTGCCGCCCATGTCGTAACGTTGCCAGTTGCGGGCACGGTTGGAACCTTCGCCCCAGTATTCTTTCATGTAATTGCCGTTTACCATCAGTTTGCGGGTAGGACTTTCGTCGAAACGGGCAAAGTAACGACCCATCATGATAAAGTCGGCTCCCATGGCCAATGCCAACACCATATGATAATCCTGAACAATTCCACCATCGGAACAGATCGGAACATAAATACCTGTTTTGCGGAAATACTCATCGCGGGCCTCAGCCACCTCAATCAGTGCGGTAGCCTGTCCACGTCCGATTCCTTTTTGTTCGCGGGTGATACAAATAGAACCACCACCAACACCAACTTTTACAAAGTCGGCACCTGCTTCGGCCAGATACATAAATCCGTCGCGATCCACTACGTTTCCTGCTCCTACTTTAGCTTTGTCGCCATAAGTCAACTTAATATATTCGAGTGTTTCCTTTTGGTATTCCGAAAAACCATCCGATGAGTCGATACACATGACATCTACTCCTGCTTCCATCAATCGGGGTACGCGCTCTTTATAGTCGCGGGTATTGATACCGGCACCTACAAGCAGTTTCATGTTGTCGTCCGACAATTCGTTTGGATTTTCTTTGTGGTTTTCGTAGTCCTTGCGGAACACGAGATATTTAAGATACTGATCTTTATCAATAATAGGTAAGCAGTTCAGTTTGTGATCCCAGATAATGTCATTCGCATCGGTGATACTGATACCAAATTCTCCTGTAATTAGTTTTGGAAACGGAGTCATAAAGTCTTTTACCTTTTTATCCATACTGTCGCGACTGACGCGATAATCACGACCGGTTACAATACCAAGTAATTTGCCTTGTGAGGTTCCATCCTCAGTAACGCCGATAGTTCCGTGGCCCGATTCTTCTTTGAGTGCAATCACGTCGCGTAAGGTATGTTCGGGAGTTAGATTTGCATTGCTCACCACAAAGCCGGCTTTGTACGATTTTGCTTTATATACCATTTCGGCTTGTTCTTCTATACCTTGCGAACCGAAGATGAAAGCCAGTCCACCATTGCGAGCTAAAGCAATAGCCATTTTGTGATCGGATACCGACTGCATGATGGCAGATACAAAAGGAACATTGAGATTAATCGGAGATGTCTCGCCGCTTTTAAATTTCACGAGCGGAGTCTTCAATGATATATTCGCTGGAGTACATTCTTTTGTTGTAAGTCCGGGAATTAATAAATACTCACTGAAAGTTCTGGAGATGTCGTTTAAATATTGTGCCATACCGTTTTTTAAGTTTTATGTAATAAAAATTTTGCAAAGGTATCCAAAAAAAATAAATAATGACGAAAGTTTTAGTGGAATACCCTGCATTTTTAAGTAGTATTTTAAGTCTCGGCTAGATTTAGATCCATTTTCAGACCCTAATGACATTTTTTAAGATGAGCCATCAGTGAAAAGATGATGATTTGTTATTTTTGATTGTTTTTAGGTGAACGAAGGTTCGACTCCCTTTGACTCTACAAATTCTTAGGTATTTAATATAAATGGAATGTAAATACGTATGCTACGGAATAGCAATTCAACAAAAAAAGCGCGAATCGGGTAAATCGATTCGCGCTTTTTACGTCTAATTAAAGTATCATTAGCGGCTATATGCTCCTATCACGCCATTGGCAGTAACTGTTTCGGCACTAACGGTCATCACTTTACACGAACCGTTATTAAAGAAACTGATAATGGCCTTAGCCAATTCTCTGATTTTAATTCCACTTCCATATTCATCAACGTAAGTAGTGTCTTGTCCATACATAACAATAGACATTAGCGATAGCAAAGTAATAGGTAGTTGTTTTGTTTTCATAGATGATCATTATAAAAGAAAAATTGAAACCTGCCTACAAGAATCAATTTCATGTAGGCAGGTTTCGGTAGTGTGAGATATTATTATCCTCTATTATTTAACTGCAACTTCAATATCTTCACAGTATGTTTTGCCTAAAACTCTGTCGGCGATTTTGCAAAATGCCCATGGATAATAGATTCCAAGCGTTATTATGGTCAATAGATATTGCCCCCAAATAAATAAAAAGTCACCCATTGGTTCAATATCATACCCGAACCTTTTACTTACAGATTCTGTTGATGCAATCGTTCTCTCCGAAAAGTAACTGTATAACTTTAATCCGGCAAGCGGTAAATAGATACCTACCGTTATGGCAGATAAGAATAATTCAATGCCAATTTTTCCCACCGAACTCCAAAAATCGGTTCTCCATTTAATAGTGTATTCTTTAAATTTGAAATTTACCATCCATTTGTATATAAAATACATATAAGGAATAAAGATAATAAGGATCATTATTATCATCACAATGGGCATTAAAGCAATGTGGCTTGGAGTAGTACTCGTGCCCTTAGCCAGATTTTTAAATGAATAAATCCCCATACCGGCTATCAGAGCAATCATTGGAAGAATGACAGCAAGCAATACTATCAAAAATAAATCGCCTCCTGTGCCTTTAAATTCAAAACTATTCGAATCGTGTGAAGTGCTCCTTGCAAAGAATCTGCACATATCTGCGTAAAACCACGGGCCATAAATACCTAATGTAATGATTGTAAGAATAAAACCGGGAATTAGAATCTTCAAAAACTGTCCGAATTTGCCAATAAATTGCAATGACGTTTCTTTAAACTCTATAGCTTCTATAACCAATTTTGCAAAAAAGAATAAAATCGAATATTCTACTACTAGCAGAAAAATCATAACTCCATACCACTTAAATATTCCGCCAACAGCTTGCATAGCTCCATGTGGATCGGCTGAATGACTGCTAAAGCCTTGAATTTTAATTTGTACGAAGATGTACGGAATAAGAAAAAGCACCATAAACAGTAGCCATACCGGTAGAACTTGTTTACCGTTTAATTTAAATTGAAAGTAATTCTTCATTGTTTTTTTTATTAAATTTATATTTGAGAATTTAAGATACAAATGCAATAATAGAGCTGAAATTCAGAAAACAAGACAACGCCCGATTAACTACATGTAGTTAATCGGGCGTAAAGATATAAAATGCAAACACATTAACAAAGAAATTGAAGATGTTTTTTAAAGAAAGTTATCAACAAAAAAAGGTGACCAATCGGCCACCTTCTATTTGTTCTAGAAAGAAATTACTCAGTCCACAGTTTCACCAACGAGATAAACTCTTTGCGGTAGTTATTGGGATCAAAATTGCAAGCCTTTTGCCCTAAGCTTAACACCATTTGCTTGGAAGCGGTTCCTTTGTATGCAGAATTTTTAAGCAATAGTCCAAAAGCCGTTACCGAAGCAGCAAACCGCATATTTTCAGAGGCATTAGCAATATCTACAGGGGTGGGTTGGACATCAAGTCCAACTTGCCGACTAACAACTTCGTTGGGTTTGGTATAAGTAAAATCAATTATTCCAATTTTTTCGTCAGGGATCAAACTGTGTAACACTATTTCATAAATTGCGGTAATGGTTTGTGTTGCACCAATTTCGGCACCTAGAGAATAACCATCAGTAGCCACTTCTTTAAACTCACGCTCTTCGTATCCAATCAAACGAAACGAATCAACTTTCAATTCATTAAATTTTACTTGAATCTTAGCGTTTTTTGCTACCGAACAGAACTTAGCCTTCTCATTTACAAAAACCTTCATAAACTGGTCTAGCTTATCAATATACTCGTAGTTTCCATTCCCTTTATTGGGAATTTGCTCCATTAAGTGATTATTTGGATTGGTCTCACCAAAGCCAAGAACAGTTAGATTAATATTCGCCTTTCTTTTATCATTTATTACTTTAATAAGTTCGTCGCTAGAGGATGGATTTACGTTTAAATCACCATCTGAAGCCATGATAACCCGATTACTACCATTTACAATAAAATTATCCTGAGCCACACTATATGAATACGTCAAACTTGGCACACCAACACTTGATCCACCCAAAAATAGGTTATCAATGGCCTTTTTAATTTCATCTTTTTGATCGCAAGTAGTACTTTTAAGCACCAGTTTAGTTTGGTTGGAGTAAGTTACAAGTGCAATTCTATCAGTTGCTTGCAAATTATCAACTAATAATTTAAGTCCGGATTGCAACAATTCTAATCTCTCAGGCGAATTCATTGATTTAGACACATCGATCAAAAAAACATAGTTTGATTTTGGTTGCTCACTATCTAAAATCGATTTTCCTTTCAACCCTACGCGCATTAAGTAATGCCCCTCATGCCACGGGCAAGTGGCTACTTCGGAATTCAAAGATACATTTTCGGAAGAAACAGGCTCGGGATAGTCGAACGTGAAGTAATTAATTAAATCCTCAATTTTGACTGAGGTCGTTGGAGGAGTTTTCCCTAAACTCAGATATTGACGTACATCCGGATAAGAAGCACCTTCAACATCGGTTGAGACAATCGAAATTGTCTGATTATCCACCTTTATAAAAGGATTTTCAGCCAAGTTGCGATATTTTTCGCTAAACGCTATATCTTCAGATGTAATCCCGTAGTTTTGGTCGACGCCATCCCTGTTACAAGCCGACATCAAGCAAATCAGAATCGAAAAAAAATATATTTTTAATGTTGTATTCAAAGCTGCATTTTTAATCCCAGAAATCAAATCGTCTGTTAGGTTATAACTCAATATTCAAAAAGCACTCCCAAAATGATTGTAGTATTACATTTAGAAAGCTTAAATTTCAATTTTCATCAAAATAGGCAGTAAAGGTAGGAATAGTTAATGAATTAATATCAACCTTAATTAAGAAAAAACGGTCTAAAACTAAAAACAAGTAAACATTTAACATATACGAGTGCTATTTTTTGAATACTGAGCAAAATTCCAAAAAAAAAACCCCCGTTTCTGATAATTTAGAAACGAGGATTTTATATGGAATAATCCACTTTTAACTCTTAGGTTGATCCTTTACGACTCTGGGAGCGGGCGTACCTGTGGTGGATTTTTTCTTACGTGGTACGTATTTTCCAGGCAATATAACATCAATTAATTTCTTACCCATCAAGCCCAACTTTACAGCGCATCCAAGTGCCAGCAGACTTAGCACCAATGTATACCAATTATACACGTTGTTACCGGAAATAAAAATACTAGAAGTAAACAGTTCTGAAAAAGATAGCACCAAAATGATAATACTAAACAGGATTTTAGATTGCAGCAATGGTGTCTTCAATGTTTTAAAACGCGTTACTCCGTCCAAAATTCCAGAAACCGTAGAAGCTATCAACGACAAAGGAAGCATAACAATAGAAAAATTGATTACTGAATGAACAATTATCTCTTGGAAGCTAGGAAATATATAGTGGAAAATAATCAACATGGGCGTTAAGGCCACAAATGTTTGCGAAAGGTGAATAGCAATTGGATGGATGTCCAATGCCAAAATAAATAAACGGTTAGCCGAAACTTTTTCGCGATAAGGTTCGAACACATTTCTTGGAAGTCCACAAGCAGGGCAAACATCGCCTAACTCACTTTCTTTCATTACGTAACCGCACGGACGGCAACGTACTAATTCTTCATCTATCATTTTTGTAATAATTTTAAAATTGGTTTGAAACGCAAAGATAATAAGTTATTAATAAGGAACAAAAAAGGCAAACTATTTTTAACTAAGCCAAAATACACACTTAAGTTGTAAAACTTGAACAATAGAAATAATTGAGTTTTAAATTTAATCAGGCTTTTGAATAATATCTACACCATTCTCTCAGGCCACATTCATCACATTTTGGTTTACGTGCTACACACACATATCGTCCGTGTAAGATAAGCCAATGATGGGCTTTAGGAATCAAAGCTGCCGGAATGTGCTTTACCAATTCGAGTTCTGTTTGCAATGGATTCTTAGAATTTGTAGTCAATCCCAATCGCTCCGAAATGCGAAACACATGCGTATCCACCGCCATGTTGGGCTTATTGAAAATAACGGAAGCTATTACATTAGCAGTTTTACGTCCAACACCGGGCAAAGTTTGTAGCTTATCAATATCATCAGGCATCTCACCACCAAAATCGGATACCAGTTTTTGCGCCATTCCCACCAAATGCTTGGCTTTGTTATTAGGGTAAGAAATGCTTCGGATATATTCAAAAATAACGTCATGATTGCTTGCCGCCATTACTTCTGGTGTAGGAAAGTCGGCTAATAATCGTGGAGTAATCATATTCACACGTTTATCGGTACATTGCGCCGAAAGGATCACCGCCACTAATAAACCAAAAGGATCGGTATAATGCAATTCGGTTTCGGCAACTGGCATATTTTCAGTAAACCAAGCAATTATGTGTTTATATCGTTGAGGTGTTGTCATATTTTACGTTTGAAAAGTTGAGAGGTTCTGCACCGGACATTATAAAGACTTCGTCAGGATGTCCCCATCAGGGGCTTAGAACTTATTGATAGATTTTTCTGCAAATTTATATCAAAAGATGTAATTCTAGCGTTCCTTTTTATTATTTTTGCAAATTAAAGAAGCAAATTGTATTTGCTAGCTGATTTGATTTATTTATACTGACTTAAGCTTGTTTATTTCACTGAAGAAAGAATGAGATTGTACAAACCTTTCTCATCTCTTAATTTAAAATTCTCAATTAGATACATGGCACCAAGAAAACCTATCAAAGCCACTCCCAAACCGGATCAAAGACCGGAGCCGAAACTTCAACCAAAAGCCGAAAAAAAGGTCGTAAATTCTGACGAGCCCGGTATTGGTGTAAAATTCAAAATATTTATTACCGACGAACGAACCCGCTTTGTGGTGGGATTAGGTTTGCTGTTGGGGGCTTTATTTTTGTTTTTGTCTTTTATTTCGTACTTCTTTACGGGAGCTGCAGATCAGAGCAAAATGGAATTATCGTTTGGCGAATTGCAAAAAATGCGCAACGATATTCAAAACTGGGCCTCAGTAACAGGTGCTATTTTGTCTGAGACATTTATAAATCGTTGGTTTGGTGTTTCCTCATTTGCTATATTTTATTTTGCCATTGTGTTAGCATTACGATTAATGAAAGTACATACTACTACCGTTTGGAAAGCTTTTTTCCACTCCAGTTTCTGGTTGGTGTGGCTATCTGTTTTACTTGCATTTGCTTTACGCTCATTCTACAAAGATTATCTATTCTTTTCGCCGGGTGGACGGCATGGAGACGGAGTTAGTAACTGGTTAATTTCATACATCGGTTTTCCGGGCACTTTGATGATTATTATTGGGTCATTTTTGGTGTATTGCATCATATCTTCAAAAGCCACTATTCCATTTTTGAAACGATTATTCTCAGGAAAGTCGAAAGTAGATGAAGCGCAAATTGCTGCAATTATTGATGTTGAAAATGAGATAGAAGTTGATGCATCGATAGCTGTTGGTACCGAAATTATTCCCGAAGATTGGATTACAAAAGCGAACGAAGATGAAAGTGAGGATGAATTAATCATTGAAACTAAATCTCCCATTGAATTAGACGAAACAGATGATATTCCGTTCGAGATTCAACAACCAGCTGAACCCGAAGAAAGTAAAGCTGTGGATGCTATTGAAATGGAGATTGTTGAACCTGAAAATGATGATCCTTACTACAATGTTGCCAAGTTGGGGAAATATGACCCAACATTAGATTTGACTCATTATACACCACCTACACTCGATTTACTAAAAGTGTATGGAACTGACAATGATACTCAAATAGATATGGTGGAACAAAATGCGAATAAAAAACGGATTACCACTACCTTGCAAAACTACGGCATTGAAATCGAAACGATTAAAGCAACTGTTGGCCCAACCATTACACTTTACGAAATTGTACCAAAAGCTGGTGTGCGAATTTCTAAAATTCGTAATCTGGAGTACGATATTATGCTTAGTCTGGCTGCAACCGGAATTCGTATCATTGCACCAATTCCGGGTAAAGGAACGATTGGTATTGAGGTACCTAACATCGACCCACAAGTTGTTTCGATGCACTCTATCATAGCGTCTAAAAAGTTTCAGGAATCTAAATTTGAACTTCCAGTGGCATTTGGACGCACTATTACCAACGAAATTTTCATGGTCGATTTAGCAAAAATGCCTCACTTGCTGGTGGCTGGTGCTACCGGACAAGGGAAATCGGTGGGGTTGAATGCCATCATTACTTCTTTACTTTATAAAAAACATCCGGCCGAATTGAAGTTAGTATTGGTGGATCCTAAAAAAGTTGAGTTCAATATTTATGGAGATATAGAGAAACATTTCTTAGCTAAATTGCCCGATGGTGATGACGCTATCATTACTGACACCAGCAAAGTGGTGGAAACACTTAACTCGCTGTGTAAAGAAATGGACGACCGATACGATTTGCTTAAAAAAGCTCATGTTCGTAACCTCAAAGAATATAACGAGAAATTCACCAACCGACATCTGAATCCTGAAAAGGGTCATAGATTTTTGCCCTACATAGTGGTGATTGTCGACGAGTTTGGTGACTTGATAATGACGGCCGGTAAAGAAGTGGAAATGCCGATTGCGCGTATTGCTCAGTTGGCTCGTGCAGTGGGAATTCACATGATTATTGCTACTCAACGTCCGTCGGTAAATATTATTACGGGTGTGATTAAAGCCAACTTCCCTGCCCGTGTGGCTTTCCGCGTATCGTCAATGATTGACTCACGAACCATTCTGGATGCACCCGGTGCTAACCAATTGGTAGGACGCGGCGATATGCTTTTCTCGCAAGGTAGCGATTTGGTACGTGTACAATGTGCATTTGTTGATACACCGGAGGTGGAAAATGTCGTAAATCATATTAAAGTACAACAAAGCTACCCAACTGCATTTTATTTACCTGAGTTTGTTCGTGCTGATAGTGATGGCATTGATTCCAGCTCGGTTGACATGACAAAACGCGATCCATTATTCGAAGAAGCCGCACATCTAATTGTGGCTAACCAACAAGGTTCAACTTCACTTATTCAACGTAAATTTTCGATTGGGTACAACCGTGCAGGTCGGATTGTCGATCAACTGGAAGTAGCGGGTATCATAGGACCATTCGAAGGAAGCAAGGCGCGTCAAGTGTTGGTGATGGACGCATTTCATTTGGAACATATTTTGAAGAATCTCTAGAAACAGGGTGAATTTGCCCCGATCAAACAATTTTCGATAAAAAAGATAATTATGAAAAAGATAATTTATTCAATAGCGCTCTTATTTTTTTGTTTTCAAACTGCGGTAGCGCAAACAGACGCAAAGGCTGACAAAATTGTAAGCGACTTGCTTGCTGAAGCCAGAGGTAACGCCATAAAAACCAATTTTAAATTAGCTATCAGCGAGAAAAGCAATTCGCAGACACAGGTTTCGATGGGAACTTTCACCATTAAAGGTAACAAGTTTGTGCTGGAAATGGTAGATATGAAAGTATATTTCGATGGAAAAACACAATGGGCTTACGTGGCAAAAAATAATGAAGTTTCGATTACCGAACCTTCAGAAAAAGAGTTGTCGGAAACAAACCCAATGGCCATTCTGTCTGGGTTTAAAGCAAAAAGCATTATTCGCTTTTCATCAAAAGTAAAATCTGCTCAAAACTATTGCATAGAAATGACTCCGAAAGTAAAGAGTCAGGACATTGCAAAAATAGAAGTGCAGATAGCTAAATCAAACGGAAACCTTTATTCGATAAAATTAATCAATAAGAATGGAAGTGCTTCGCTCCTGTCGTTGACTAATTTTCAGAAAAACGTAAAGGTTGCAGATGCTATTTTTGTTTTCAATTCTGCAAAATACAAAGGAGTAGAAGTTAATGATTTGAGATAATCTGCTAAGAATTTATTCTCATTTTCCGTCATTTGTTTTCATAAAATTTATAAATATCTTTATTGAGACCCTATTTGAAGTTTTCAAAAAACCTTTTGATTATAAATGCGTTTGACTAATAAAACAAAGAAATAATTAAACGGTAGCCTGCCGAAAAAACAAACAACAGAAGAATTATATGAACGAAAAAGTACGTTGCCTAATCATAGGCTCAGGACCAGCGGGATATACCGCAGCCATTTACGCTTCGCGCGCTAACCTTGCACCGGTATTATACGAAGGTATGCAACCGGGTGGACAATTGACCACAACAACCGAAGTAGAAAATTTCCCGGGCTACCCAACAGGTACAACGGGAACAGAATTGATGGAAGACCTAAAAAAACAAGCCGAACGCTTTGGAGCTGACATTCGGTTTGGGATGGCTACTGCAACCGATTTGTCAGCAGCACCTTACAAAGTTACCATCGATGGCGATAAAGTTATTGAAGCAGAAACCATCATTATTTCTACCGGAGCTACTGCAAAATACCTTGGGATACCCGACGAACAAAAATATGCCGGATCCGGCGTATCGGCATGTGCTACTTGCGACGGATTTTTCTATCGCAAAATGACCGTGGCCGTAGTTGGTGGTGGTGATACTGCTTGCGAAGAAGCCATTTATCTATCGGGCTTAGCCAGCAAAGTATATCTTATTGTGCGAAAAGACTTTTTACGTGCCTCTAAAATTATGCAAGACCGTGTGTTGGAAAATCCAAAAATTGAAGTACTTTTCGAACACGAAACACTCGGACTAACCGGCGAAGGCGTGGTACAAGGTGCTAACTTAATTAAAAGAAAAGGACAGGCTAACGAAGAACAAGTACATATTGACATTGATGGTTTCTTCCTTGCCATTGGGCATAAACCCAATTCAGACATTTTCAAACCATGGATTGAAACCGATGAAGTAGGTTATATCAAAACCATTGCCGGAACACCACGTACCAATGTGGCCGGAGTATTTGCTTCGGGCGATGTATCCGATCCGCGCTACCGACAAGCTATTACGGCAGCAGGCACTGGTTGCCAGGCAGCTATTGAGGCCGAGCGATATTTATCCGAAAAGGGATTATAATTAAATAATAATTTGACTTGAAAGCCAGAATGTAGCATTACATTCTGGCTTTTTTTGTGATATTATTTGGCGAATAAATGGCAATATTTATGATTAATCAATATTTATGGAAAAACAAAAACCAATTAATTGATTGATTGATTGATTTCTATTAAACCAAATCAACCTTTTTTAATATCGTTATATTACAATATATTTTGAGTCAATATCAAAAAGTAATGTTTTAATGTCAAATTTCACGCTAGTTGTAGATTCGGTATAAATATCTTTGCATTCACATATTATGAGAATTTTTATATCTTCTATTTAAAAGAGATGATTTATCTCTAAATAATGGTACAAATGAATAATCTGTAAGTGAATCTTTCTAAAAATCTTAAAACTGTAAATTTTCAATCCAAAATAAAATAGTTATAAACTTTTATTACGAAACAGACACAAATTGCTAAAAATATTTTCAAATGCACTTCAAGTTGCATAAAACTAACTATTATCCTGCCGGATAAATCAATCTAAAAAAACGCAAACTAAAAAAAATCGAGAAAAATGAGAATCACAAACGGCACAAAAAAAGACAGACATCTTTTACGAAAGATGCTCTGGACAGTTATTTTTGTATTGGCTACGCAACTAACTTATGCGCAAGGCCTCACAGTTAAAGGAAAAATCGTAGACTCGCAAGGAGCTGCACTTCCTGGTGTTTCTGTTAAGGTTCAAGGAACCTCAACCGGCACTATCACTAATATAGATGGTATTTTTACAATTGTAGCTCCGTCTTCAAAATCAGAACTTGTATGTTCATTTATAGGAATGTTACCTCAAACTATTACAGTAGGAAATCAATTATCACCCCTTATTACATTAAAAGAATCAGCTGTTGCATTAAACGAAGTTGTTTCTATTGGATACGGTAGTGTGAAAAAAAGTTCGCTAACAGGAGCCGTATCAAAAGTTAAGGCTGAAAACTTAGGAGATCGTCCAATTGCCCGTGTAGAAACAGCCTTGCAAGGTGCTATGGCAGGTGTTGATGTACGTACAACTACTGGTCAACCAGGACAAGACATTCAAATTAGAGTTCGTGGAGCTGCTTCAGTAAATGCAAGTTCAGATCCATTGTATGTAGTTGATGGTGCACCTACAAATTCATTATCTGGTATAAACCCAGCTGATATTTCTTCGATAGAAGTATTAAAGGATGCAGCTTCTGCATCCATCTACGGTTCCAGAGGTTCTAATGGTGTAATCCTCGTAACTACAAAATCTGGAAAAATGGGTAAATCAAGTAAACCTGTTATTTCATTTAATGCAAACTATGGTACACAAACCTTAGAGAAAAAACTAGACGTATTAAGTGCTACAGAGTGGATGAACTTTCGTGTAAAATACAACGATGCCAACTATCTGCAACTTGCCAAAACAAAGGGTGTTACAAACGCATCAATAAGCGATGCCAGTGCATTGAGAATGACCAATATTGGTGGAACTATGACAGCACCAAATTATACTGTTGTAAATGATGATCGCTGGTTTAATTATTTGAGTGCTGCAACACAATCTGCACATACTTATACTGCTTCAACTGACCAGTTAAGTTTATTGGATTGGCAAGATCAATTTTTTAAACCTGCATCAACTCAAGAATACAACATTAATGTAAGCGGTGGTAATGAAAACACCAAATATATGTTCTCAGGTGGTTACTTGAATCAGGATGGTATTGCAACCGGAACCGGATTTAGCAGAATGAGCTTACGTGCCAACATTGAATCAAAAATCAACAAATGGTTAACTGCGGGTATTATTCTAGCACCAACTTACTCTACTACAAAAGGTGGTGGTTTAGCTAACGGTAAAGATTCAAAAACTCATCTAACATTGGCTTCAACGCCTGTTTCAGCTCCTGGAGTTGGATATATGACAAATGTTCAGCCTAATATCTTGTATCCATGGGCAGGATCTACTTCAAGTACAACGTATTCTATGGAAACAAACTTGAGCCAAGCCCACACCCTCTTATTAAATGCAACTTCCTTTGTTCGGATTGAACCATTTAAAGGTCTTAAAATTCAAACAACAGGATCAACTAATTATAGTAATTTAGATGGAGAAACATATACATACTCATCTACTGCCGGTACATGGACAGCAGGCGAGGGTGTAAATTCATCTGGTAGTCACAATACAGCAACCAGAATTGATAACACTCTATTACAAACAGTTGCAAACTACGACAATACATTTGGTAAACATTCTATTGGCGCTATGATTGGAACTTCGGTTGAACAAGGTAGCATTGGTTATACAACCAACCAAACATTCAACAAACCATTTGCTAATGACTTAATTCCAGAATCTTTTGATGGTTCTATTGTAGCTGTAGGTACTGATCAGGTAGTTAAATTAACTCCAACAAGGCTTATGTCTTATTTTGGACGTTTGCAATATGATTATGATGGTCGCTATTTTGCCACTGCAAGTGTCCGCCGCGATGGATATTCAGCATTTGGAACAAATAATAAATGGGGTACTTTCCCTTCATTTTCAGGAGCATGGAAGATATCTGACGAAACTTTTTTCAAAAATCTAGATTTAAATGCTATTAACTTCTTGAAATTAAGAGCCAGCTACGGTGCTACAGGTAACTGTAATATCAGCCAAACTGCTGCATATCCATTGCTGACTGCTATTACGTACGCCGGTCAAACAGGATATAGCATCAGTACATCTTCTAATCCCGACTTAGGATGGGAAAAAGCCAATAGTACCGATTATGCTTTAGATTTGGGACTTTTTGAAAACAGGATTCAATTTTCATTTGACTATTATACTAAAGCCACTACTGATTTACTTTATCAAGTACCTGTTCCGGGAGCATCTGGTTTGTCAGTTCAATGGGCTAATTTAGGAGATATTAGTAATAAGGGATTTGAAATTGAGTTGAACACAAAAAATTTAACAGGTACTTTCAAATGGAACACTACTTTCAATTTAGGTTACAATGAAAATACAGTTAAACGACTAGGGACAACAAATACTCCAGTATATTCTGGTTTTGATGCTACAAATACTTCTAATGTTTTGCAAGTTGGTCTTCCAATGAACACATTCTACATGTACGAAGCAGTAGGCGTTTGGAAAACACAAGCTGAGATTGATGCTTACAAAGCAGCACACAATAATGTTCCGGTTACATTTAATGGTATAGCCTATAAACCGGGTGATATTCGTTACAATGACATCAATAATGATGGTGTTATTACTACTGCCGATAAAGCTTACTTAGGTTCTCCAACCCCAAAACTAACATATGGACTTACCAACACGTTTCAATATAAAAACTTCGATTTATCTGTATTAATTACAGCTCAATCAGGAGGAAAAATATTTGGTATCTTGGGTCGTGCTATCGATCGTCCGGGTATGGGAGCTTTAAGTAATGTTATGGGTAATTGGAGAAACGCCTGGTGGTCTGAAACTGAACAAGGTGATGGAAGTACTCCATATATTTTAAGTTCAACTACTGGTACTACCATTGATTCACGTTGGCTATATTCATCTGATTATATTCGCATTAAGAATGTATCATTCGGTTATCGTTTACCAGCATTACCAAGAGTTTATTCTTCAGCACGTGTTTATGTATCTGCTGAGAACTTAGCTATGTTCTGTAAATACAGAGGTGGATTTTCTCCGGAAGCTGCTAACTCAGGCTCATCAACCGCAGCAGGTGGTGGAAATTCATTAGGAATTGATTACGGAGGGTATCCAACATCAAGAGTATTCACAATGGGAATTAACGTAACTTTCTAATCTTAATAAACTAATAAATATGAAACGAATAAATATAATAATGTACCTCTGCATGACACTTGGCATACTGTCAAATTCATCTTGCAGCAGCGATTTCTTAAATGTATCGCCGAATGATAAACTTCAATCATCAGACACTTACAAAACACCAAAGCAGGCAGAACAAGGGCTTTATGGAATTTATTCTGACCTTCGGTTTATCTCAAATGATGAATATATGTTGTTGTCTGAAGTACGTTCAGATAATGTATGGTCAAATCCTCAACCGGATGGATTACGTGAATACTCAGAAATAGGCACTTTCCGTGCAGGAAGTGAAATTACTACTTTTAATATTGTTTGGAACGAATGGTATAAAGTGATTTTAGATGCAAATACCGCTATTGATAAAATCCCAACAATTACATTTCTTACTCCAGCAACCAAAGATCAGTTTTTGGGAGAAGCGTATTTTTTACGTGGTTGGGCATATTTTGAATTAACCAGAATATTTGGGAATATTCCAATTATTGACAAAGTAATGACTGCTTCAGAAGTAAAAACAGTGAAACAATCAACTGCTGCGGATGTATATAAAAATATCATTTTACCTGATATGACAAAGGCTGAAAGTATGCTTCCGTTAACGTCAGCACTCAAAACATCTACAGATGTATCAGCTTCGGGTTACGGAAGAGCTGATAAAATTGCAGCTAAATCTATGTTAGGACGTATATACATGACAATGGCTGGCTATCCGATTAATAATGCAACTGCGCAAGATAGCGCTGAGGTTAAATTGAAATATGTTGTGGATTTCTCAGTAGCTAACAGCAACAAGTTCTGGGCGACAGACTCAACTGAATGGAAAAAACAATGGATTTCTGAGAATAATAATAAGTATTCAATTTTTGCCATTCAACATCGTTCTGGTGGAACTGGAAACCCTATTACATTCAATATGTCACCAGCACTTCCACTTTCTTATACAACTCAACGTATTTTTGGAAACCAAATTTATGTAGAAAAGTCATTGATGTATGAGTTTTCTAAACTTAATGTTTCCGGAAAACCTGATGCTCGTGTATACAATACGACTATTTTGACTGGATACGCAGCAGAGCCTAATTATGTTGCATATTCAAATTTATTCCAGTCACTTACTTTAGCAAATGGAACAGTAGTACCAAATGTATATTCAAATACAATGTTCTACAAATACACAAACTCACTTAGGAAAAGAGCTGCTTTGGGATACACAGCAAATATTGAAACAGCAATGAAAGATTATAATGACTGGCCGGTTAATTTTTCTGTTATCCGTCTGGAAGATATACAACTAATGTATGCTGAAATTTTGTTGAATAAATACAATAACGTTAGTGGTGCTATTGCCATTGTAAATAAAATCAGAACGAGAGCAGGTGCAACCTTGGCTTCAACAACACTTAGTACAGCTGATGCATTATTAACAATAAAAAATGAGCGTAGAGTCGAGCTTTGTGGTGAAGGTGTACGCTGGTTCGATTTAGTACGTTGGGGTGAATGGAAAAAAGCAATTGAAGATAAATTTGACAGATACCCAAGCACTAATGTTGACAAAGCCAACATTAAAGCGGGTCGTTACTTATGTCCAATTCCTTATAACCAAATGATTGTTGAACCGGGTTTATATGTTCAGAATCCTGATTATAATTAATTTGTATCTTTGATAACAACAAGTGTAAAATCAGAACTTAAATGTAAATTGAATTTAGTTTAAAATTTCACAATAACAAAAGAGACTGCCTCAAAATTAAATTTGAGACAGTCTCTTTTCTTTATTCCGAATTTAAGATTACTTACCTAAAAACACCAATCCATTTTCGTCAGTATCAACCACTATTGTCTGGTCGCTATGCACTTTCCCTGAAATCAATTGTTTTGATAAATCGTTGAGCACATATTTCTGAATGGCTCGTTTTACAGGGCGAGCACCAAACTGTGGATCGAAACCAAGATTTGCGATTAAATTCAAAGCACTTTTAGTTACTTCTAACTGAATACCATTTTGAAGCAATGTTTTTTGGAGCATGGCTATTTGCAGACTCACAATTTCCTCAATTTGAGTTATATTGAGTGGCGCAAACATAATAAGCTCATCAATCCTGTTCAGGAACTCCGGACGAATGGTTTGTTTGAGCAATTCGAACACTTGTGTTTTAGTTTTTTCCAGTACTTCATCGTGATTCTTATCGGTCATTTTCTCAAAACTATCCTGAATCAATGACGACCCAATATTGGAAGTCATGATGATAATGGTATTTTTAAAGTTCACCAGTCGTCCTTTATTGTCGGTTAATCGACCATCATCAAGTACTTGCAACAGCACATTGAACACATCGGGATGCGCTTTTTCAATTTCATCGAAAAGCACTACCGAATATGGTTTTCGGCGAATAGCTTCAGTCAATTGACCACCTTCATCGTAACCCACATATCCCGGAGGCGAACCAATTAAACGGGTGACAGAGAACTTTTCCTGATATTCGCTCATATCAATACGCGTCATCATGTTTTCGTCATCGAATAAGTATTCTGCTAGGGCTTTTGCCAACTCAGTTTTACCTACACCGGTTGTTCCAAGAAAAATAAATGAACCAATAGGTCGTTTGGGATCTTGAAGCCCTGCCCTACTCCTTCTTACAGCATCCGAAACTGCCTGAATGGCTTCATCTTGTCCAACAACACGCAAGTGTAACTCATCTTCCAAATGCAGTAATTTGTCCTTTTCGCTTTGCAGCATTGTCTTTACCGGAATGCCCGTCCAGCGGCTTACTACATCTGCAATATCTTCACTGTCAACTTCTTCTTTTATCAAAGCATGAACACCTTGCATGGTAGCCAGTTTCGTTTGGAATTCTGCTATTTGTTCCTCGGCAGCTTTTACTTTTCCGTAACGAATTTCGGCCACAAGTCCATAGTCGCCTTCTCGTTCGGCTTTATCAGCTTGGTATTTCAGATTCTCAATTTCTATTTTGGTTTGTTGAATGCTGTCAATCAGTTGCTTTTCACTCGACCATTTCGCTCGCATTTCCTTGCTTTCTTCTTTGAGGTTGGCTATCTCTTCGTTTAGTTGCGCCAATTTTCGGGTATCGTTTTCACGCTTTATAGCCTCACGTTCAATTTCCAATTGCTTGATATTACGATCTATTTTATCCAACTCTTCGGGCACTGAATCAACTTCTAAGCGCAATTTAGCTGCCGCTTCATCCATCAAATCGATAGCTTTATCGGGCAAAAAACGGTTGGTAATGTATCGGCTTGAAAGCTCTACAGCTGCAATAATAGCATCATCTTTAATCCGTACTTTGTGGTGATTTTCATATCGTTCTTTCAGTCCACGCAATATAGAAATAGAACTCGGAATATCCGGTTCATCAATATTTACAATTTGAAAACGACGTTCCAACGCTTTATCTTTTTCAAAATATTTTTGATACTCATCCAGGGTGGTAGCACCAATTGCACGCAATTCACCACGCGCCAAAGCAGGTTTCAGAATATTTGCCGCATCCATAGCACCATCGCTTTTACCTGCACCCACCAAAGTGTGTATTTCGTCGATAAACAAAATCACTTCACCATCGGCTTTTATTACTTCGTTCACAACTGCTTTCAGTCGTTCTTCAAATTCTCCTTTGTATTTTGCACCGGCAATCAGCGCACCCATATCCAACGAGAAAATCTGTTTAGATTTCAGATTTTCTGGTGCGTCACCGCGAACGATACGATGTGCCAAACCTTCGGCAATAGCTGTTTTACCTACGCCCGGTTCACCAATCAGTATTGGGTTATTTTTTGTTCTACGACTCAAAATCTGGAGTACACGACGAATTTCTTCGTCACGTCCAATCACCGGATCAAGTTTGCCGACCCGAGCTTGTTCGTTCAGGTTGATAGCATATTTGTTCAATGCATTATAGCTTTCTTCAGCAGTTGCTGAATCTGCCTTTGCTCCCTTACGAAGCTCAATAATTGCTTTTTGTAATTCCGATTCCGAAACGCCTGCATCTTTAAGTACATGTGATAACGTATTTTTTTCGGCAACCAAAGCCAATAATATATATTCTAAAGGAACAAATTGATCACCGGCTTTTGATGAGATAGTCGCAGCTTTTTGCAGTACGGCATTTGTATCACGACTCAGATAAGGTTCGCCACCCGAAACACGTGGAAAACCACTAATCATGTTATCCACGATAACTTGTAAGGTAGACACATTTACTCCCAGTTTTCCAAATAAGAACTGAGTAAGATCTTCACTTTTTGTAAGCAGTGCTTTAAATAAATGAGGTGTTTCAACCACTTGTTGTCCATTTGATTGGACTAATTCAATAGCTTGTCGTATCGCTTCTTGCGATTTCACTGTAAAATTATTAAAGTTCATAGTTTGTTGTATTATTTTCTATTTAATGTGTGTTGTATCTGTTATGACGAACAATTCACAGCAAAAAATTCACCAATCATAAAAATCGGTTATTTTGTCAATCTCACAAGATATTTAGCTGAAAAAGAAGACATTATTACATATAAATAGAATTTTTGGCAGTTCGGTTTATATTTCAATTTCAAAATGATATTTAGGCATCTATATTTTTTTTCAATTTTGATGCTTGGTTTTAATATAATCGCATAAAAATTCATATATTTGCCACAGTAAAATCTTAAAGAATACGAAATAACCAATTTTAAATTTAATAATTCACTATGAGTAACACAAAAAGAGTTTATACTTTTGGCAACGGAAAAGCCGAAGGTAAAGCAGACATGAAGAATTTGCTTGGTGGAAAAGGTGCAAACCTTGCAGAAATGAATTTAATCGGAGTACCCGTTCCACCAGGTCTAACCATCACCACCGACGTTTGCAATGAGTACTTCACATTGGGCAAAGAAAAGGTTGTAGAACTCCTTAAACCTGAGGTTGAAGCAGCAATTGCAGGCATTGAAATTCTTATGAATTCGAAGTTTGGCGACATCGAAAATCCTCTTTTGGTTTCGGTACGTTCGGGCGCTCGTGCTTCTATGCCAGGTATGATGGATACTATTTTGAACTTAGGATTGAACGACGCAGTGGTGGAAGGCCTGATTCGTAAAACAGGAAATGCCCGCTTTGCATGGGATTCGTACCGCCGTTTTGTACAAATGTACGGCGATGTTGTTTTAGGTATGAAACCCGAAAATAAAAATGATATTGATCCTTTCGAAGATATTATAGAACATATAAAAGAAGCCCGTGGTGTGGAATTAGACACTCAACTTTCGGTTGATGATTTGAAAGAATTGGTAACCAAATTTAAAGCAGCCGTACTAAAAAAAACAGGCAAAAACTTCCCCGACTCAGCCTACGAGCAACTTTGGGGAGCAATCTGTGCTGTGTTCGACTCATGGATGAATGACCGCGCTATCCTGTATCGAAAGATGGAAAATATCCCTGCCGAATGGGGAACAGCAGTCAGCGTACAGTCAATGGTTTTCGGGAACATGGGCGAAACTTCGGCAACCGGCGTTTGCTTTAGTCGCGATGCTGCCACCGGTGAAGACGTATTTATTGGTGAGTATTTAATTAATGCACAGGGCGAAGATGTGGTAGCCGGCATTCGTACTCCTCAGCAAATTACTAAGGCAGGTTCACAACGTTGGGCTGTACTGGCCGGTGTTTCTGAAGAAAAACGCTTAGCTAAATATCCTTCGATGGAAGAAGCGATGCCTTCAATTTACAAAGAGCTTGATGATATCCAAACAAAACTGGAAAATCATTACAAAGATATGCAGGACATGGAATTTACCGTACAAGAAGGTAAACTTTGGTTCTTACAAACCCGCAACGGAAAACGCACCGGTGCTGCCATGGTAAAAATTGCGATTGATTTATTCCATCAGGGAGTGATTGATGAAAAATCGGCCATCCTGCGGATTGATCCAAACCGATTGGATGAACTCCTCCACCCTATTTTCGACAAAAAGGCGATTAAAGAAGCAAAACTTGTTGCCAAAGGATTGGCTGCTTCTCCGGGAGCTGCTTCGGGTCGTGTTGTGTTCAATGCAGATGATGCTGCCGAATGGGCTGCCAGTGGGGAAAAAGTAATCATGGTACGCGTTGAAACTTCGCCCGAAGATTTAGCCGGTATGGCTGCTGCACAGGGAATTTTGACAGCACGCGGTGGTATGACATCGCATGCTGCAGTAGTAGCTCGCGGTATGGGCAAGTGTTGCGTTTCGGGTGCCGGAACATTGAAAATTGACTATGTAGCTAAAACCATTGAAGTTGATAACTTAACGATAAAAGAAGGCGATTATATTTCGCTCAATGGGTCTACCGGTGATATTTTCCTGGGTAAAGTAGGAACAAAAGAAGCCGAGTTGGATGCCGATTTTGCAGAAATAATGACACTCTCGGATAAATACACCCGAATGACAGTTCGCACCAATGCCGATACTCCTCACGACGCAATCGTAGCTCGTAAGTTTGGCGCAACAGGAATCGGTCTTTGCCGTACAGAACACATGTTCTTCGAAGGCGAAAAAATCAAGGCCATGCGCGAAATGATTTTGGCAAAAGATGAAGAAGGTCGTCGTATTGCTTTGACAAAAATCCTTCCCTATCAGGAAGCTGACTTCGAAGGTATTTTTACAGCCATGGAAGGTTGCCCGGTAACGATTCGATTGCTCGATCCACCTTTGCACGAATTTGTACCTCATGATGAAAAGGGACAACAGGAAATGGCAGAAGCAATGGGAGTTTCCATCAAAGTTATTAAACAACGTGTAGATTCGCTGCACGAACAAAACCCAATGCTAGGTCACCGTGGTTGTAGGTTAGGTAATACCTATCCGGAAATTACTGAAATGCAAACACGTGCCATTCTCGGTGCCGCTTTAATACTAAAGAAAAAAGGCCTCAAAGTTCTTCCGGAAATTATGGTTCCATTGGTTGGTATCAAGTTTGAGTTCAATGAACAAGACAAAATTATACGCGATACAGCTGCTGCTTTGTTTGCCGAAAGAGGCGACAGCATTGAGTTTAAAGTAGGAACAATGATTGAAATTCCGCGTGCGGCACTTACTGCCGATCGTATCGCTGAGAAAGCTGAGTTCTTCTCATTTGGAACCAATGATTTGACTCAAATGACTTTTGGTTATTCGCGCGACGACATTGCTTCATTCTTGCCTATTTATCTTGAAAAGAAAATTCTTAAAGCCGATCCGTTCCAAATCCTCGACCAACTTGGAGTTGGTTCATTGATACAGATGGCAACAGAAAAGGGTCGATCTATTCGTCCCGATTTGAAAGTGGGTATTTGTGGTGAGCATGGTGGCGAACCATCGTCAGTTGAATTCTGTCATCGGGTAGGATTGAACTATGTGAGTTGTTCACCGTTCCGTGTGCCTATAGCGCGCCTGGCTGCCGCGCAAGCCGCATTGAAGAATTAGAGATACGTTCTTATTGATTATAAAAATAGACTGTCTATTGATTTAGACAGTCTATTTTTTGTTTAATAAAGGCGTGTATTACTTCGTAATTACAAATTCCACTCGACGATTTTTTTGACGACCTGAATCAGTGCTATTGGTAGCAATGGGTCTATCTTCACCAAAACCAGAGACAGACATGCTCGTAGAAGGAACATTTTTGCCCAATAAATAATTTTTCACCGAATTAGCTCTGTTTCTCGAAAGCGCCTGATTAAATTTACGGGAGCCGCTCGAATCGGTATGTCCGGCTACATTCAATCTTGCCCATGCTGGATTTCTTACCAGAACCACAGCAATTCTATCCAATGTAGAAAACGAATTACTTGTCAATTGAGCAGAACCGAGTTCAAATTCAATATTATCGAAAGAAGCATTCACAACTCCTTTATTTTTCAACGATAATGCTTTCAAATCATTTTCCAATTTCTGAATTTTATCATTCAATGCATCATTATTTCCTACAACAACTGTAGTTTCGGCTTTAGTTTCGCGAAGTGATAAAGCTTTGATATCCTCAGCCATTTTTTTGTTTGCTCTGTTTATCGAGTCATTTTCGGCTTCTAAGGCACTCAAACGATTAATAGTTTCAATAGTATTGTCTTTCACAATTTTTTCTACAATAACCGGAGCTGGTTTTGGATAATACTCACACATGCTTATATTGCGGGCATGTTGTTTGTTGCCGGTAGCTCCAAGTTTAAAGCGTAAACCAATGGTTGCAGTTAATGCATCACTGTTCCCTGTTGACATGTTATAACCACCCAGATTTGCTCTATTGTAGTAACGATATTGAACTTCGCCACCTAAAGCCACAGACTTACTTAAATTAAATTCAAGATTTAAGCCGGCTTTTGCCATTACAGTTTCAGGCACACCATCGCCTGCGTCGCGTGAGTCTACAATTACATTATCATTGGCATCCGATAATTTAAACTGGTAGAAACCAACACCTACACCCGCGTTTCCGTAAACATTCATTTTACTCCAAAATCCTGCTCGGTTTGGGATCAACAGATTAGCCAAATTTACCGAAGCATACATAACTACATCGTGTGTACGACCGTCAAGCGTACCTGTTTGATTGTTATTGAGTAAAAATGAGTGGCCATAAGGATTGTACATATATTCTACACCAAGACCTAATAAAGGATTAATACTGTACTCCAATTCTGCTCCACCCATTAGATGAATTTGATCACGACGAGATAGAATTCCCGGGGCAACACGAAAATAATTAGCTCCCCCTTTAAAACCGATAGACCAGTGCGAAACCGGTACAAAGTCACAAATCGTTGTTTTTGTAATTTCTCTACTCTCTGAATGACTCACTGTTACAACTTCTTGTGCAGAAGAATAACCAATTGATGCCAACAAAAAAACGGCAATACTAAATTTTTGTCTCATGATTTTTTTTACTGTTTGAATTTATACTAATAATTGAATATGATTTATTTTCATTTTATTGTTTCTTAAAAGTAGTTATTGAATGTGGCAAAGGTAAAGTATTTGTTAAACGGCGAATTACACAATTATGGTTATTTATTGCAAAATTCACACATAAGACTTCTATTCTTAATTTTTAAATTTTCTTAGATTATAAATTCCACCTTTCTATGTATCTTTGCGATATTGTATAATTTAAGAAACTGTTTAAAAATAAATCTTAAATTGTTTTCAATTATTTTTAGGCTAGTTGTAGCTTTGTTTTTTCGAAAAATAGCGGGCTATTTGAGCAAAATAAAGGTGCAAATAGACAAAAAAGAATGGAAAAAATAAGATAGTTCCTATTTCAAAAAAAACTGATACATTTCTATTTGACTGAAAACCATATGACTTACTGCATTAACGTTTATTTTTAAACAGTTTCTAAATCTTTGTGAACATGAAAAAGGTTATAGTTTGTATATTTGTTAGCGCATTTATTGCAAGTTCTTTTTGTCAGCAAACATCTAAACATTTGATTAAAAAGAAAATATATGATACGGAAAAAGCATTCGAGCGAATGGCTTCCGAAAAAGGAATAGCCGAGGCATTTTATTTCTATGCCGATAAAAACGCAGTAATTCTTCGTGGAAACGACTCTATTATTAGTGGGAATAACCAGATAAAAGAGTATTACAAAAAGAAGCAGAATAAGAATACTACTGTAAACTGGACACCCAATTTTATTGAAGTTTCGAAGGATGGCACTTTGGCATATACCTACGGAAAATATGTGTGGAAAGTTCGGAAAGAAGACGGAACCACTTCAGAATCTAAAGGTATTTTCCACACGGTATGGAAATTACAACAAGACAAGACATGGAAATATGTTTGGGATTAGCTATTCGACCGATCACGTAAATAGACTCGAAAAACTTAAAAATTAGTATGAGATACAAATTAATTGGATTAATATTATTACTTGCAACTATCAGTTATGCTCAATCGGGCATAGCAGTAAAAGCACCACTCAACAAGATGTCCATCAGTCGGAATAAATCGAATATCGCTCTATATTTAAATGCGGCTAAATGGAATGAACTGTTCCCTAACAGGCACGGAATGCGCGGAAAGAACCCAAAGAAGCCCGCAACCGATTTTTATTCATTCAAAGCATTGGTAGAAGCTGCTAAGCATTTTCCTGATTTCCTTACCGGAAGTGTAATCACTCAAAAGCGTGAATTAGCAGCCTTTCTGGCTAATATAGCGCAAGAAACAAGTGGTGGTTGGGTCGAAGCACCGGGTGGATACTTTAAATGGGGACTCTATTTTGTGGAAGAAGTGGAAGACAGTTCTAAAAACAAGTATGCCGACGCTACCAAAGTAAATTACCCGCCTGTGCCAGGTAAAAGCTATCTGGGACGGGGACCAAAGCAACTGAGTTGGAACTATAACTACGGCCAATTCAGCGAAGCGTGGTTTGGCACAAAAAACACCTTACTTCAGCACCCCGAGTTATTGGCGCAAGATCCGGAATTATCTTTTGCCTCGGCCATCTGGTTTTGGATCACGCCACAGTTTCCCAAACCATCGTGCCACCAAATTATGGACGGAACCTGGAAACCTACCGAAAATGATCTACAAAAAGGACGTATACCGGGCTTTGGCGCTACAGTAAACGTGATTAATGGAGGTGTGGAATGTGGAAAGGGAGGCAATGAGTTCGAAAAAACTGGTTATCGTTACAAATATTATCTCTATTTTTGTCATTATCTGAATGTATCACCCGGCGAAAATATTAGTTGCAGCAATCAGAAACCGTTCGGACAATAATAAATGACTACCCTTAAATAGAATGATCTATGAAAATTAGAGTACAAAAATCAGTTATTGCCACTATTGGAGTAGTGCTCATTCTTCTTGCCGTTTTATCCAGAAGGATTGTTGCCCGAAATCTAAACATAGATTCATTGCTAAGTTTTGCTGCCGGATTTGCAGTGGTAGTAGTCAGCTATATTGTTTTCAAAAAAATTATGAATAATAGAGAAAAATGATGAATGGAGTTATAGGAATAAATACCGAAATATTTACATTTCATCCAACTTACATCTACATTTTAATAATGAGCAAATCATTGATGCCAAATTTACCCATATTCGAAATCAAAGATAGCATCAATCATTGCCGTCAGATTTATCCTATATTAGAAATCAAAGATACCATCAATCATTGCCGTCAGATTTATCCCATATTCGAAATCAAAGATAGCATCAATCATTGCCGTCAGATTTATCTGACGGACTATTGAATAATCCAGAACAGGGCTTTAGCCCCATATAAATAGCAAAATTATGTCATTTGTAAAAATTTGGGTACATATTGTATTTTCAACAAGAAACAGAGAAAATTTCCTATCTAAAAGCATTCGACACGATGTTCATCAACATATCATCGAAAACTGCAAAGAAAAAGGCATTTTCTTACAAGCCATTAATGGTATGAGTGAACATCTACATTGTTTAATCTCCTTGGGAAAAGACCAAACAATTTCACAGGTTGCTCATTTAATAAAGGGAGAATTATCATTTTGGATAAATAAACATCAAATCACATTAACCAAATTTAGTTGGCAAGATGATTATTTCGCAGTATCTGTAAGCGAATCTAATTTGGCAATTATTACCAACTACATTAAGAATCAGGAAAAACATCATTCAGACAAGACATATGCTGATGAGGTCAATGAATTTATGTTGAAATATGGATTTCAACATATAAATGAAAAATAATGGGGCTAAAGCCCTATTTGTTCTATGATCATCATCCGTCCCATAAATGGGGTCGGCAATGATTACGATTTAATTGAATAAAACCTATATTCGTGATTAAATCCAGCATCAATTATTGCCGTCAGATTTATCAATAATCGAAATTAAAAAGATATCAGCAATCATTGCCGTCAGATTTATCTGACGGACTATTAAACAATCCAACATCCTCCCTCCTCACCCATTTCCAAATTCCCTCTTTCTTTTGTATATTTGCACTCCGATTATTAATTGTGCATTATGAATTATCAATTATGAATTAAAAATATATGGCTGACGATAAAAAAGTGATTTTCTCGATGGTGGGAGTTAGTAAAACTTTCCCTCCACAAAAAAAAGTATTGAACAATATTTACCTTTCGTTTTTCTACGGAGCTAAAATCGGTATTATTGGTCTTAATGGATCCGGTAAGTCTACCTTGCTGAAAATCATTGCCGGCGTCGAAAAAAGTTTCGATGGCGAAGTGGTTTTCTCTCCGGGTTATTCGGTTGGGTATCTTGAACAAGAGCCACATCTGGACGATACTAAAACTGTGAAAGAGATTGTACAGGAAGGTGTGCAGGAAATTGTAGATATGTTGGCTGAATACGAGCGTATCAACGAACAATTTGCTGAGCCGGATGCCGATTTCGATAAATTAATTGCCCGCCAGGGTGAATTGCAGGAATTGCTGGATCATGCAGATGCATGGAACCTGGACAATAAACTGGAGCGCGCTATGGACGCTTTGCGTTGTCCTGACGAAGATGCATTGGTTTCGGTACTATCGGGAGGTGAACGTCGTCGTGTGGCACTGTGCCGCTTGTTACTCCGCAATCCTGATATCTTATTGCTCGATGAGCCTACCAACCACTTGGATGCCGAATCGGTAGAATGGTTGGAGCACTACCTGCAAAACTATGCAGGAACAGTTATCGCCATTACCCACGACCGTTACTTCCTCGACAATGTTTCGGGTTGGATTCTGGAGCTCGACCGTGGTGAAGGTATTCCATGGAAAGGTAATTATACTTCGTGGCTAGAACAAAAAACAGCTCGTATGGCAGGCGAAGAAAAGCAAGCCAGCAAGCGTCGCAAAACGCTGGAACGTGAGTTGGAATGGGTGCGCATGGCTCCTAAGGCACGTCATGCCAAGGGTAAAGCGCGTATTGAAGCGTACGATAAGTTGATTAACGAAGATCAAAAAGAAAAAGAAGAGAAACTGGAGATATTCATTCCAAACGGTCCACGTCTAGGTAACAAAGTGGTGGAAGCCATCGATGTGGCAAAAGGATTTGGTGACCGCTCCTTATTCGAGCACCTCAATTTCATGCTTCCTCCTAATGGTATCGTTGGTATTATCGGACCAAATGGTGCCGGTAAAACAACACTTTTCCGCCTTATGATGGGATTGGAAACTGCCGACAAAGGAACATTCGAAGTGGGCGAAACGGTAAAAATCGGTTATGTGGATCAAAGTCATGCCGATATTGACCCAACAAAAACGGTATATCAGGTAGTATCGGGCGGAACGGACTTTATCCGCGTAGGTGGAAGAGAAATCAACGCACGGGCTTATCTGTCGCGCTTCAACTTTGCTGGTGGCGATCAGGAGAAATTGTGTGGTGTACTTTCGGGTGGTGAGCGTAATCGCTTACATTTGGCTATCACTTTGAAATCGGAAGCCAACGTGCTCCTACTCGATGAGCCGACCAATGATATTGACGTAAATACCTTGCGTGCATTGGAAGAAGGACTCGAAGCATTTGCCGGTTGCGCTGTGGTTATCTCGCACGACCGCTGGTTCCTCGACCGTATTTGTACCCACATCATTGCTTTTGAAGGTAACTCGGAAATATTTGTGTTCGAAGGATCATATTCCGAATACGAGGAAAATAAGAAAATGCGCTTGGGCGACGAAGCCCCAAAACGAATACGTTACAAGAAATTGATGGTGTAAACTCAGTTATCAGCGAACAGTTATCAGTAAAAAAATGTGCCTCTCGATTTAGTTCGAGAGGTACATTTGTATTTATATGAGTTTATTACATTGCATAAGAGTAACCACTAAACTGCTAATGGACCATCCTGAGAATTGAGAGAATACTAAGAAAAAGAATCAACACATTACCATATTAGCACATTACCACATCAGCATATCATCCCATATCCAAAACCAATTCGTTCATCGCTTCCGTTCAGCACTACCGACATTTTATTGAGCTTGTTAGCTGCATAAATTTCGTTTATCAAACCACAAGCCTCACGAGGAGTAAAATCCTGACGAACAACATAAATACAGTTATCTACCAGTCTATTGAGTAAATACGTATCCGCAACCACACCCACCGGTGCCGAATCAAGGATGATATAATCAAACTCTTCTTTTAGTTTCCCGATCAAATCGTCCAGGCGCGAACTCATCAGTAACTCATCTGGATTGGAAAGAACTGAACCTGCTGGAATTATACTTAAACAAGAGTGAATGCCTGAAGGAACAATGATATCACTAAGGTCGTTAGTTGTATCGGATAAAAACAGACTGACTCCTTTATCTTTGGTTAGGTGTAAATACTCGTCAACCATCGGATTCCGAAGATCCAGATCCACCAACACCACTTTTTTGTTCATCAAAGCAAACGACAAGGCCATATTTACAGCTGTAAACGATTTTCCTTCACCCGCAATCGTTGAAGTCACTAGTATTACCGGTGATTTAGCACCTCCCAATGTAAACTGAAGATGAGTTCGAATCGATCTGAACATTTCTGCAACCGGCGTATTCATACCGTCAGCCATGACTATTTTATCAGAGTCTTTATTCTTTGCAATTGAGCCCAGATAAGGCACTCTCAGAAGTTTCTGAAGTTCTATTTTATCAACAATCTTATCATTGAGAGCATCCATTAGATAAAAGATAAGGATAGGAATTCCCAAACTTAATACTAATGCCAACAGCAGAATAAGAAGTACTTTGGGCGAAACAGGTTCTACAGAGACAAACGCATTATCAATAGATTTAGAAGTAGGAATAGCAGTAGCCATACTAAGCTCATTCTCTTCGCGTTTCTGCAATACAAACAAGTAAAGCTTTTGTTTTACTTGTTGTTGCCTCAGTAGGTCTACGTTCGTTTTATTATTTTTCAGTTCGGTTTCGACTTTTTGTAGTTCGCCACTTATCAATTTCAACCTTACATCAATAAAAGAAGCAGTTACCTTCGCCAATTTGTTTTTATCATCAACTTCATGTTGATTGTATCGTTCAATAAGCCTATCTAAAAATGCCTGAGACTTTTTTACACAGGCCGAATTGGTAGAAATACTGATGGCATTCGACCTTTTCAGCACGACACTCACTTTTATATCTTCGCAATAGTCTTCAGTCAGATTGCGAATAGGATACGATACAATTTTATAGGTAGTGGTGCCTTTCAGAGGTAGGATTTGTTTGAATTTAAATTCACCGACAGGTGTCCGAACAGATTCTGAAAGACTTGCTAACAGATACTCACCGCTGATGGCATCATATTTGAACCGAACGCTATAGCCTTTTTCAGAACGATCAATTTTGAAGACAACGCGATACTTTGCTGTATCATTAAACTGAGCCGGAACCTGCAGTATGACGGGAATTACCGGATAAAGCTCTACATACCGCCATCCTTCATTTTGAAAATACTCCGTTTGTATATTCAAATCCAAAATTACATTCCGAATGATTGTTTGTGAACCTAGCAACTGCATTTCATCTTCAACATCCTTATTTGTAACGCCCATTCCCAAATCAATCAGCGATTTATCTAATAATGCCGGTCCTGACTCATCTCTGCGCAATAAAATAGTTGCTTCAACTTTATATTTTTTGCTTGCAACGCATAAGTATAAGGTCGCCATACCGAAACAGATAACCGCAGAGACAGCAAACCAATACCATTTAGAACGATACTTGAAAAACATGTCTCTTACACTGAACGAATTTGGATTAGAGATGTTAGGTTTATTGTTGTCCATTGCAAAATAGGGTGTGAATAGTTTGTGATAAGTGGTCTTTTCGTTTTATATATGTCGGTTATATTTATAGAAAAACATTAATTGTCTCCTCTAAATTAATCGATTAGCTTTTGCTTATTGCACAAAATTACGCAAATCATCATCAATCAACAAACATTGTTTCCAAAAAATGTAAAATAATCCATAATTGAGTTACGAATAGTTTGGTGGTCTATCATTTATTCTGTTATTTTGATGTCTTTTTTACCACTAAGTAATGGTCATAATATAATGTTGCTTCCTTTGTGTCAATTGCCGTCCCATTTATGGGGACGGATAGATATGAAAAAAGATATTGGCTTTAGCCAAACATCAAAAACTATTTGGCTAAAGCCAAGAGAAACCTAATCACTTAATCCGCCCCATAAATGGGACGGCAATGAATACTTATTCCATAATTAGGATAGCAATCAAAACAGACTCATTTTATCTTACATATTTACACATCTTCGCTAAATTTGCGAATCAAAAACACACCCATTTATGAATCCAAAAGAATATATCTCCGAAAACCGGGATCGTTTTTTAAACGAACTATTCAGTCTAATCCGAATACCCAGTGTTAGTGCACATGCACACCGTCAACCCGAAATACAACAATGTGCCTCACAATGGCAAAAACTTTTGCTCGAAGCAGGTGTAGACACAGCTCAAATACTACCAACTAAAGGAAATCCTGTGGTTTTTGCTACCAAAACACTGGATAGCACCTACCCGACCATTATGGTCTACGGACATTACGATGTGATGCCTGCAGAGCCATTAGAATTATGGACATCACCGGCTTTTGAACCCGAAATTCGCGACGGGAAAATCTTTGCACGCGGTGCCGACGACGACAAAGGTCAATCCTTTATGCATGCCAAAGCGTTCGAATACCTGGTTAGAAGCAAACAATTGAAATGCAATGTCAAGTTCTTGATCGAAGGAGAAGAAGAGATAGGTTCGCCAAGTCTGGAAGCCTTTTGTGCCGAAAACAAAGAACTGCTTCAATGCGATATGATATTGGTTTCAGACACCAGCATGCTTTCGGCAGATACGCCGAGCATCACCACCGGATTGCGTGGATTGGCTTACTGGCAAATTGAAGTCACAGCGGCATCACGCGATTTGCACTCAGGTATTTTTGGCGGTGCAGTGGCTAATCCTATTATGGAGCTTAGCAAAATCCTGGCGCAGCTCACCAATGCAGATGGTAAAATCACCATCCCTCATTTCTACGACGATGTGGAGGAAGTTTCCGATTACGAACGCTCTCTTATCGCACAAATTCCATTCGACGAGGAAGAATACAAACGCAACCTAAATATCTCGCAGGTTTACGGCGAAAAAGGCTACAGCACCATCGAGCGTACCGGTATTCGTCCGGCGTTAGACATTTGCGGCATTTGGGGAGGATATACAGGCGAAGGATCTAAAACAGTATTGCCATCAAAAGCATTTGCCAAACTATCAGCACGATTGGTTCCACACCAACAATACGAAAAGATAGCACGATTGGTATCCGAACATCTTACTGCTATTGCTCCAAAACAGATCGACATAAAGGTCACCACCTTGCATGGAGCGGAAAGTTATGTTTGTCCTATCGACTCCGACGCTTACAAAGCAGCTGAGAAAGCCTATACAAAAGTATTTGGAATCAAGCCCCTGCCGGTTCGCCGTGGGGGAAGCATTGGAGTAATTCCTATTTTTGAGAAAGTGCTGAACGTAAAACCTATTCTAATGGGCTTTGGACTCGAATCGGACGCCATCCATTCACCGAACGAAAACTTCCCACTCGATTTGTTCCAAAAGGGCATCGAAACCATTGTGGAGTTCTATTTAACAGTGAGCAGTAAACAGTAAGCAGTTATCAGTAAACAGTGATTAGTGATTAGATAGTAACCTGATTTTAGGATAAGTTATGCCTCAAACATTGGACTTTCAACTTTCATTGCCGTCACTTTTAAGTGACGGTAATGAATTCTAATTTCTGAGTTGGCTTTAGCCAAAATGTATAGATGAAATATTTGGCTAAAGCCAGCTATTTCTTTTTATTTTTTACCGTCCTTTAAAAAGGACGGCAATGAATAGCTTTGACAATCAGCTTTTTTAAAAATACGACATTATATTCTGACCATTACTTAGGTAGTAGTAAACAGCCTTATATACCTACTGCTAACTGTTTACTGCTTACTGTTAACTGACACCTGATATCTGACAACTGTATACCATCCTATCGCCAGCACAGCAACCACCACACCCAAATACCAATAGGAATTAGGCTCCAACAGCATAAAACCAACAATGATAAGCGCTTGTAGTGATACGTAGATGGTCGATACCCACACGTGCGGCATTTTCATTTCGTTGGCCAGCAGTTGATAGACGTGTTTGCGGTGTGCTTCGAAGATATTTTCTTTTAATAACAAGCGGCGAATAATGGTCAGTACCGTATCAACACCATAAACCCCCAGCAAAACAATATAACTGATATCGTTGGTAGCAATAATAAGCTTGCCCAACAAAAACAGGAGAATAAAAGCAATAGAGATAGATCCCACATCACCCGCGAAGCATCTGGCTTTGGTTCTGAAATTAAAGTAATTGAACACCAACAAGGACAGTATCACATAGTATATCAACTCGTTATCAATAAACCGCACCCGATATATATTTATATAGAGCAATGCAACTGCCACCACCAGGCTATACCCACCTGTGATGCCATTGATACCATCCATAAAGTTATACGCATTCAGTATGCCCGTGCTGACGACCAACGCGCACACGCTAAAGTACCAGGGCAATTCAAACAATCCCCACTGATAAAACATCAACCCCATAGCCGTAAAATGAACCAGCAGACGGAGTTTTGATGATTGCGGACGAACATCATCGGCAAAACTGATGAGCGACAGCATCGTCAACCCACCAAAAAACCAGGGATATTGAAAACCCTGTAATACAAAATAAAGTAACGCGCCAATATAAAACACCACTCCGCCACCACGCAAAGTTATGCGCGTATGCGAACTGCGTTGATTCGGCTTATCGATAATATTAAAATGATTAGCCACTCTAAAATAAGCCAACTCGGCTACAAATAGTAAAAGAAAAATGAAAATGTAATTCATATTTTAGTTAATTGTTATTAGACATAGTAGGTGTATATAGTTTGTAGCAGGTAGATAGTAGTTTCTAGTGAATAATTGAATAGCTAGTAGAAGTAGTTGGTGATTCGACTACGCTTAGTACCCGAAGGTGTCTGTTGAATGATGAATGATGAATGTTTATGGAGCTTGCGATATCCCAATCTATTGGGACACTAATAGCTGTCAATCTTCAATTTCACCTTTCTGCTCATCGTCTAACTGTTTTGCATTCAATTTTGAAATTATTGCCTTCCCCGTTTTCGATTCAATTTCTTTACGAGTATTACCTGCAATCGTTCCACCTTGTTTAGCAATTTTACGACTATCCTCAAAGTTTTCAGGATTCTTCTCTTTCGAAATCTCTGTGGTGGTAGCTTCAGCAAGCATATTTAAAACTAACTCTAAATTTGTCATATGATCTCTTAGATTTTCCTTCTTCAAGCTCTTAAAAACTTTATATTGTTTCGTTGTAAATCCGCTCCAGGCTTTTGAAATCTCATCAGTAAGAATAGCGTATTCCTGACCTTTTTTTATGCCTCTATTATCCCATTCATCAGTCAATTCTTTGCGAATTTCAATACTTTTTAGCCGTTGATTTATCCATGCAGTAGAATATCCTTTACGCAAATAAGTCTCCAACAATCTGTCAATCCCTATTTCCGGGTCTTCAATTTCATCGATTCTTTCGCTTGCTACCTGTGCCAACCATAGTTTAAATGGTTCTGCTTTAGGCGACGGAATGGATTGTATTAATCGAAATAACTGTTCGGTATCAGCCACATCAGTTAATCGCATTTTACCATCGGCTGCAAGCATTTTCAAACCGTGACAATTTGTCACGGTTTCATTACCTTCTGCCTTTAATCGTTGTTTTAGCTTACGCCAATACGCTGCAACATCAACGCTCTCAGTTAGCACACCAACAACATCAACAATAGAAAAATACCATTTTTCTTGTTCTTCATCCCAATGTGTTCGGATTTTTTTGTCATTAAATAACTTGATAGCTGTTTCTTTGGTCATGATTCTAACACTTACATTTTTTTTATCAAAAAAATAAACTCCGAATTACGCTAATTATATAAAGCACTGTTTTTACTATTTACTGATGACTACTGACTACCTACTACTGACTAAAATCTACCTACTAAACAAATTCCCCCTCTTCCGCACACTCACCATGCACCCTACCGAGTTACCATACAGTTTACCTATATCGGCACCCACCGAGCATCCCAGTTCTATATTCGATAGTTTAGGAAATTGTTTCTTTACTTCCAGCAGTAGAGACGTATTTCTAATCATTTCAGGATAGGGAGCCCCATAATTACCATAGTTTTTACTAAAAGAACACAAGGCCTTATAGTTATAACCCAGCACATCGCCTTCCAGTCCTATATGATGTACCTGAACACGATTATTCACAACTGATACGCCACCATTTTTATTATAGACTGGTGACGATATAAAGGGGGTACCTATCGTTCTTGAAAAGTAGGTCCAGCCGTTTTGATAGACACCATTATTAAAGTAATTGTCATTACCCCCATATACAATCCCATCTTTTTCATGAAACGGACCCGATTGATCGGTGCTGTTCAGGTATTCATAGACCAGTCCTTTGATGATAGGGAACCTATTGTTCCGAATGGAAACACCCCATAGTCCATCGGGCTTGTTCATTGTATTGGTAATAAACCTAGGACTATCTTCCGATATATTCTGCCAATACCCACACATTGTAAAGTCGGAAATCCGGTAGTCCACCTTCATACTCTGAGAAATAATATGATTCCCCAATGCATTGATTTGATCCGTTTCAAGTGCGGAACTACCTCCGGAACTACCCATTACTATCCTCAGATAATCACTTAATGAACTAGGTTGCTGACCTCCCGGGACACTACCACCCCACTGCGCCACATGATCTACCCCATACTGAAAATGAAAGGGTAAGCTTCCGCCTGCTCTAAAATAAATATATTTATGATGGAGGAAAAGATTAGTTGCATAGATATTATCTGTAAACCAACCATGCGCCACAGCACCTTTTACTTCCAGATACCCTTTGGTAAAAGGTACGGAGGTGAAATGTTCTATTCCAATGGTAATTTTGGGCATGGGGCGGGCATTCTTGGAGAACAGAAAACCACCGCACGACAAACTGGAATCCTGAGTACCCAGATGTTCTTCGCGTGCCCCGACAACTAGATCAAAAACAGAAAGGCGGGCTTTTAGATAGGCTTCGTGAAAATAGGCCTTCGTTTTGTTATCGTAAGTCTGTAGCAACACATCTGCTTTAAAACCGTAATCAAAGATTGTTGACCTGTTATTAAAATCTTTGCTAAACCCCACATTCACATTGGCGGAGTGTGGAGAAGCCGAAATCTGCCCATAATTATCACTCTGTAACCAAAATGGAGCATACGCCCCGGTAGAACCTACTCCCGTAAAACCCACTTCATATTTTATCGTATCCTTCTGAGCTTCTGCTACTGTAGAAAGCAACAATAAACAAACACAGAGTATTAAACTATTTCTAAACACATTCAATCTATTTACACAAGTTATAACTTGCTATTTTCATTTATAAGTAACTGGAAGTAAATAATGTCCTATTTTATAGAGAAAATGTATTTATTTCAATTGCCGTCCCATTTATGGGACGGATATCAATGCATATTTCTATATCGGCTTTAGCCAAACATCTCAACTGTGTGTTTTGGCTAAAGCCGGCTAATTCTCTTTATTTTGACCGTCCTTTAAAAAGGACGGCAATTAAAAACCCGAACAATCAGCTTATTTGTGGATATAATAACTATTTTTATACCGAACTCTTATTACCAAATAATCTTTATGTTTCTATGTGAACTTAGTGACTTAGTTATAAAAACTACAAATTACTTATAACTGCTTACTTACAACAAACTACTAATTTATACGCTAATCACACGAATTAATCTCTTTCTTATTCGTGGAATCTATGTAATTCGTTGTTTAAAATTTGCTAACACATAATCAACGTAATCTTAGTGGTAAAACTACAAATTGCTGATGACTGTTTACTTATCAACCGTTTATTAATTGAAGGAACTTTTTTCCTTTTTCTGTAAGCTTGAATTTCTGTGCCGGATGATTAAGATTATCAGGTATGGTATTTTCAATTAACTGAAGAGTAATCAGTCGGGGTAACATCCTATTCATATAACCGGATATTTTATTCTGACCAAAAGATATGGCAATCTCTTTACGCGACAGATCTCCGTTTTCCAATTTCTGAAGAATAAAGCTAAATAGAGTTTTTTCATTTAATTCACGTTCTAACTCTTGCCCTAACTCTTGCCCTAACTCTTGCCCTAACTCTTGCCCTAACTCTTGCCCTAACTCTTGTTTATCTTTATCTTCGTACTGAATTATTATTTTAAAAATATCACCTTCCTGAATTATTGGAAGCGAGTTAATAACATAAATAGGACAAAATTTAAACATATTACGAACACCCGACCCCAACTCTTCAACCCAGCCCAATTGTCTGAAAAAATTTGCTAAAGTAGGATTTTTGGGATGTGGTTTTAGATTTGAAGGCTTAATGAGCCCTAACATGGCAGGCTTATTCCAGTTTTCGGTTACTACTTTATCTTTATAAATTATAAGTGTAGCCGGAAACGAATTTGAAAACTCACGATGTACCAAAAGATTTGCGATTACCTCTCTAAAAATAGCTTCTCGAATACTAATTCTCTGATTACCTTCCAAGTAAAATCTATCCGGTAGATGCTTACGAATAAAAGCTAACAGACGTGAATAGGACTCAATTAAATTACAACGGATATCATCTCTATCATCATACCTTTCAACATCAACCTTTCGGCATATTGCATCCGTTTTGTAATGTGGTAAAACCGATGCTAAGGTATTTTCTTTACCAAACAACAATGCTGCGGCCAAAGTATAACCTTCACGGCCTGTCTGTTGATCTTTTAAAAATAATCTGGCTGACTTTAAAATGTCCTCATCTGTCATATTCACCCATGGGTGATCCGAACGGGTTAAGCGTACCAAATTACGGACTAAATCAAAGTTTGAAGGTTCAAAATCCTTCATTTCAAGATAAGGAAATACTCTGTTTTCTGTATATCCGGTTTGCTTCCGAAAATATAAATTGGCTATCAACTGTTGATTTACTAACTTGAAATCTCCATCCTCATTTCTATCAAATATAAAACCCTTGTACGAATGAACTTGCGAACTTTCAGGCACATAGATATAAATGATTTTGCTGTTATTAAGTGCTACAACTTCAGCAGAAAGAAAAAAACCGGGTGATACTATTTGGGAATTATTCATATCCCGTGCCAACACATCAAGCTGTTGCTGAATAGAATCCTCACTAACTCCTTTTACAAACCCGCTGTCAGTTACACCTAGAAGAATATGACCCCCATTTCGGTTTAGAAACGAACAAATTGTTTCAAAAACACTGCGCGACAAACTATCGTAGGATTCTTTAAACTCAATTTCAAGACCTTCACCTTTGGATATTAAGGAGTAAATATGTTCGGGAAGTACTGCCATTTGTATTACTGTTTATGGAGTTTGAGACATCCTAATCTATCGGGACTACTTACTGTTTTATTGAGAATAAACTACGAATTACGCTAATCACACAAATTAACATCTTCCCTGTTCGTGTAATCCGTGTTATTCGTTATTTCAAATTTACTACCGTATAATTTCTATGTATCTACTGAACTTAGTAGTAAAACTACAAATTACTGTTTACTGATAACTGTTTATCGAGCTTGCAACATCCCAATCTACCGATACGAATTACTGTTTACTGAGAATAAACTACGAATTACGCTAATGACACGAATTAATGTCTTTCTTATTCGTAAAATCCGTGTAATTCGTTGTTTAAAATTCACAAGACATTCTCGAGTACCATTATTAAAGTCCCCTTCAGAGCTTGTCCGACTATCGGCGGAGGATATAGGGGTTCTTACTGTTTACTGATAACTACGTACTGTTTATGAAACTTGCGACATCCCGATTTTTCGGGACTGCTTACTACCTACTATCAACTAATATCTACTTACTAGAAACTACTAACTGTCTTTCTCAGTCCTTCCTCTGCCCTCACCGGCATCTTATCCACTCCCAATGCCTGTTTAATCTTAGCATTAGAAACTACATAGTTCTCAGTCAATTTCTGTAAACGTTCGGTATTAAGCGGTAAATGAAGTACTGTACCCACTTTCGCTACCCATTGTACTACCGCTTTGTTCCACTTCCATACGCTGGCGGACTTACCCATAGTAGCAGCCATAAGCGTAATCAATTCATTGGTCGACAAACTCTCATCATCTCCCACATTGTAAATACCACTGCCAACCTCTTTCTCTATCAATCCCGAAATCACAAAACTCAGATTATCAATAGAGCAAAACGACCGTCTGTTTTCAAACGCCCCTAAAGGATAAGGAATTCCTTTCTTCACCACTTTATATAACAAATTCAAATTCCCTTTATTCCCCGGCCCATGAATCATACAAGGTCTTAATATGTAGGTCTTTTGTTCTCTTGATGACATGTTGTTCTCTGATAACTGTTGACTGATAACTGATGACTGATGACTGATAAGATATTCTTCCGCCTTAATCTTACTCTCTCCATAAGGCCCTTTAGGACTTGGAACTATCTCTTCCGTTAGTATCTCTCCCTCAACCTTATCAGCAGCAGCTTTTACCGAACTGAAAAAGATAAACTTTTTAGCTTCTGAACTAAGAAACCAATCATACACCCTTAGCGTTAAACCGGTATTGATATCAAAATACACCTGCGCATTGGTTTGATTCTTGGTATCATGTGCTTTCCCAGCCAAGTGTATTACCACATCAATTGCAGGGATAGCCTCCAACTCTGCCCAGGTATAAGTCTTTACAACACCTTCTTTCTGTGGTGCTACAATATCTAACCCATAAATAGTGTGTTTATTTTTAAGGGCAGCTACTAAATTTGTGCCAACGAAACCGTGTATACCGGTGATAAGTATATTCATATATAAATAGAGTATGACTGTCTTTAAATTTTACGCTTATTTTTACGTTTCATCTCGTCAATGACTAATCTTGGAATAGTTGCCAATATCATTTTAACTCTACCAAATTGCTTACTTGGTTCATCTATAAGTCTAAAAATCCACTGTAACTTATTTTTTATCATCCAATTAGGTGCAGGTTTGGCTGCATTCTTTGTTCCTGAGAAAAATCCAAATATCGCACCAAAGCCAAACATAACACCACGATTTAAGTGAGGTTGGAGCAAACTCATAAACTGTTCCTGTTTTGGAGCTCCTAACGATACCCAAATAATATCTGGAGCATCTTCATTTATCATTTTTGCAATACCTGCATAGTCAAAATCTTCAACTGTTCTAAATGGTAATGCTTCAAAACGCATATCAGATATTGCTGGATCAATTTTACTAAGTTCATTCCGCAATCCCGAGAGAATTTCTTCATTAGCACCTAGAAAAAACTGCTTAAATTTATTCATTCTCACATATTTAATGAATAAATCTGTACCACAATAGTTTTTGTGGTTAGTCCCATAAATCCAATTAATGATGACTGGAGCCCAATTACTGTCACAATTATTCACAATTGAGTTATTTACAACTTGTAAATGAATTGAATTTCTAGCAGCAATAGTTAGATTAGTCATATCCATCGAACACACATAGCCAGGTTTTTGCTCTTCGATATGCTTAAAAATAATTTGATCAACTTTTTGTTGATCAAATTCATAATATATATTAAAATATTTTTCCATATATTTAAATTGAAACTCCCCAATATAAAAATCGAACAAAATTATTTGTTTTAAGACTATGCATTATATCATTAGGAACTAAAACAAATGTATTCATTTCACACTCAGAGATTTCATCACCAATGGTAAATGTTGCCCTACCATCTAAAATGAAATAATATTCCTCCATAGTTGGGTGTTTATGAGGTTCAATAAAATCCAGATTTGTAATAGTACCAATTGCCACTTGTGTTAAATCAGATAAAACATCTTGCTTTTCTACAAAAATATTTTTCAATCCAGACCCGTGAGCAGTTTTTATTGAAGGAATAGTATCTAGTTTTTTTATCATCAAAATATTATTTACAATCTTTAATCTGACCTTCTATCCAACTATATTGCTGCTTAAGACCTTCATATAATGGAACTTTAGGTTCCCACCCTAAAACTGCTTTTGCATATGAATAATCTGCGCTACGTGCCTTGTCACCTTCAGGCTTTGAGGTATCATAGAATACATCAATTTTTTTACCTGAGATTCGTACAACAGTTTCTGCAATTTCTTTAATCGATGTACATACAGATGGTCCGATTTGAATAGTTCCTTTACCTAGGCCTTTATCTAACGCAAGACATAATGCATTAACAATATCATCTACATGAATAAATGCACGCCCTTGCTCTCCACTTCCCCAAACATTAAAAGGCTCTGCTGGATAATTAACAGCTTTTCTAATAAGCGCAGGTATAACCTGACTTCTTTCTCCAAAATCACAAGGTGAACCGTATACATTATGAAACATTAAAACGCAAGTCGGGATTCCGGCTTCTTTTTCTAGATACTCTGTTTCAAGCTGTCCCATCAATTTACTCCAACCATAAGCTGACTCAGGTAAAGCAGGATAAAGTTCTTCTTCGCGCAAAGGAATAACTTCCAATGAGTTTTGACGTGTCAAAGGGAAGCTACAAGCAGTTCCTACATAAATAAAACCCTTCACTGTATCTTTATGTTTACGAACAGTTGATATCATATTTGAATTTATCAAAATATTTTGTCTAAACAAGTCACCTTGATTATTAAATACATAATCAATTCCTGCAACTATGTCTGCTAAGTGAATTACATATTCGATTTTATCCATTACAATTTCAGCTACATCGGATTGCAATAAATCAAGTTTAAAGAAGTGGGTATCCAATGGAATCACGGGATTTCCGGTCTCATCATTCAGGTATTCTAGTTTACCACGCCAGAGGTTATCAATTACAAAAACCTCATTACCTGTCTTAACTAACTGCTTCACTAAATTAGAGCCTATCATACCAGCTCCACCTGTTACTAAAATTTTTTTTGATTTTAACACTGTCATTCTCTTAATTTTAATTATTACATAAAACTCCCTATAATTCAACAAATTGCTCAATTTAGGTTCTAATTTTATTATTGAACTTTAATCTAATGAGTCATAAAATCTATATAACCCTCTTTCCATGATTCATTTTTCATTATATCATAATCTAGATCTTTTACCCAGCCAATAATTCTTGCCGGTATACCTCCAACAATTGCTCCTTCGGGGATACTTTTATTAACAAATGTATTCGGACTTATAACAACATTATCTTGAATAATTACAGGTCCAGAAATTACTGTACCAGGACCAATCCAAACATTATTACCAATTTTTGGTACCTCTTTATATGGACCCTTTCCTGTAATTAGAACATTCATACCAATTCTTGAATTGTTACCAATTTCTACACGATCGAGTATAAGTGTTGCCATTCCTTTATGAAGTAAAATTGTACCTTTACCAATTTTTGCTAAATATGAAATATGACAATTATATAGAATAAATATAAAACCTTGTATTATTTTAGGAATAAATGGAATTCTATGATTAAAGAACCATCTAGAAATATAATAAAAAAATATTGCATTTGGCATAAACTTACATTCTATTTATAAAAAACATTTATTCTTTATTTTGTAACTCTAAGTAAATTAAATCTAATTTTTTGACGATTGCAGCTATGTTAAAAGTTGTATTGGCGTGGTTAATAGATGCTTTTATATACTTATTTCTTATTTCTGTATCTTCAATTAATTCAATAATCTTTTTAGCTAATGTTTCAACATCACCTGGTTCGAAGATTGATACATCTACACTATCGGTAAAAACATCTAATATGCCACCTACAGGTGTAGTAATGACAGGTAATCCATAAGAAATTGCATCTAAAACTGCCATTGGAAAACCTTCATTATAGCTGGGTAAACAAAATATATTTGCATCCCGAAAAAGTGTATCTTTTTCTTCTCCAGTTATCCAACCAGTAAAAGTAGTTTTATCAGAAATATTTAAATTCTTTGCAATAGATAAGCCATTTTCAATTTCTCCATTACCAGCTAAAACAAGTTTCCAATCTGAATGTTTTTTTAATACTATTGAAAAGGCTTTAATCAAATCAGCATACCCTTTTCTACTGTTTAGAGCACCTGCATATAGAATATATTTTATTTTATTTTCATCATTTATTCTTTGTTCATAAATTTTATTACATGGATTAAATAAAATTTCAATATGCACTGAATTCTCACCAAAACAATTAACAATCTCATCTTTCCAGTATTGAGACAATACAATCACTGTATTAGATTTAGTAAATAGATCACGATAAAGAGTTTTATATTTACCTTGAATAGTAGAATTGGGTGAAAAAGCATGAAAATGCAAAATAATTTTTTTTTTGAAAAAAAACGCAATATAAAAGAAAAAGCTTTTTCGTATAGCTGAAGTTGATTCGCTTAAATGAATATGAATAATACTAGCTTTTCTAAGATTAAATAAGTATTTAACAATGCCAATTAAAAAATACAATATTTTATAAATTGTTGATTTATCTATTGTCGATTCTATCCATTTACAATTCCATTTATTCCACACAAATGATTGTTCATATGCTTTAACAACAGAGGTAATACCACCTTTTGTTAATTTACTTGGAGCAACTACCAATACAATATTTTTTTTATCCATATCAATTTAATTTACAACAATAACATAGCCCTAAATAGAAACACTTCTTAAATTATATAAAACTATAAATATGGTTACTAAAATAAAATATGGAATAATAATATACTTACTCTTTTCCCTACTCATAGAATAAAAGCCATGAACCATAAATATAAAATATAGAGGCATTGTAACATGCATATATCTATAATTTAAAGAAAAACCAGCAATTATTGTAAGTAGAATATTAAAATACAATATATTAACTATAGGATATGCTTGAGTTTGTTTAAGCTTTATAATATAAATAATTCCAATTATTCCCCAAATAGAAAAAAAAACTTTAAAAGCCACAAACACTATAATTAACAAGTTCACATTTTGATTTAAACCTCCAATAGCCGGGTATGGAGCTATAAATGCTGAAATTACATTAAAAAGATTTCCACTAAAACCTGTATTTGCCAACAAAGAGTCGCGTTGAGCTAAAATTGCCACAACGTCTGGAACTAAATATGATAATAAAGAAGTTGCTCCAAAAATCGCAATTAAAGATGAAATTAAAATAAATACAAAATGTTTTTCATAAGTTTTTCGAAAAAAACGTGCAGACACAAAAATTATCACAAAGAATATTGTAATATAATTTCTAAAAAAAAATGTTCCAATTATAAATAGTATGCACCAAAGTAATTTTTTAAAACTTCTTACAGTAAGATACTTATACAAATAATAGGATGCACCTGTTGATACTAAAACAAATACTGTCTCTTTCATTCCAGAGGCATTTGTCCAAACAGAGTATAAGTTCAGGCCCCAAAATAACACTGAAATTTTTGCTTCTTCTTTAGAAAACAGTCCAGATGATAATTTCCATACGAAATACAAAGTTGGAAGTACAAGAAATACATTTAATAAGCACATTAAAAAATCGCCATAAATTTGATTCCCAGCAATTTGATAGACAAATCGCAAAACAAAAGGATAACCTAAATCTGAAACATCATTTAAATCAGGATAATTTGCATAAATATATTTTATAAAATCTCCTGCATTCATATTGATTCCTTTTGTCGCAATTGCTGTATATGAAAAATAATCAGAATTGTATTCAAATGAATGACTTACAAATAAAGATATTGATAAAATAAGTTGAAATAAAAAGATAACAATAAATATATCGCGTATTTTTAAACGTATACCTAAAAGAAAAGTATTTACAAAGAAGAATAAGGAAATTACCTGTATTACTATTACATCAGCTGTAGGCAATATAATATTAAATAAAAGAATCAAAAAGAAATAAAGCAAAACTAAAAAAAGCACTGAAATAATAAAGTATTTTTGAATATATCTATAATTATAATTCATGTATATCTGGTATTTAAAACAATAAAAACATAATTCATTACTAGCAATACATTCATTAGAGTATTCATCAAAAAAAAGCAAAAAATTTATAACCGGCAAATTACAACATATAGTCTTAATCAAAAATCGAAAGCTAAAATTCTCTTATATATATCGAAAATAGATAGGGAAATTTAACATTATTGTAAATACTATTCCAACAAAAAAAAATGATTACAACTAAAATGCTAGATATAACTAAAAAAAAATACTACATGAATCCCCCACCGCAAACGGTCGGCGTATTGTAAGTTTTTCACTAAAAAAGTGACAATTGGACAACCTTATGTAATATTTTATATTGTTTCTCAATACCTTGCTCTCTGAAATGTATAGAAATTACATTTTAATAAATACATCAATAAATATTATCAAATACTTAAATTATATTGAGCCTGAGTAAAAATGAATTAAATTCAATTATCCAAGATCTTTGTTTTGCAGCGATTGTACAACTATTCCTAACTATCTCACGATTTACTTTTAAGTATTCCAAGTAAATCAAAAGTTCATCAATTTCATCTTTTATTTTTTCTAATTCATTGAAAACAAATCCAGTATGTCCAATTGTGATTGAACGTTCATAGTCTCCTGAAAATTTTGTACATATTAATGGGACTCCTGCAGCCAGATATTCAACAATTTTAGTTGGGGATGAAACAATATTAAGTGGAATATCATCTCGAATTAAAAAACCAACATCTAATAGTTTAAGGTAAGAAGGGACTTCACTACTTTTAAGGGAAATCGACTTACAATTCTCAGTACCTAAAATATTTAGCTTATCATCTATCTCTGATGTATTATCATTTGTTAATAATAAGAAAAAAACATCATTACGTTCTTTTATCACTGCAAATATAATATCTAAAATAATTCCAATATTTTGCCATTTTTGAAGACCGCCACAATAACCAAAAACTAATTTATTGTCTAATTGCATTTTATGAATAGGGATACTTGCATCAATAAAACGGTTAATATCAACTCCACATGAAATAATACTATAATTTAAAATGCTATTTCCAGAGTAAAATTCAATTTGATTTTTAAGTTTCTCAGACACAACAATCACATGATTTGATACTTTCAAAGAATACAAGATATCTTTTAATGCCTTTTTACTCCTCCATGTTTCTTTGTTGTTATAACTAAAAATTGATTCTGAATATAAATCACCATGAAAATCAACTATATATTTAATTTCCTTTTTTCTAAAACGTACAATTTTTGCTGAAAGTTCAGATTGAATTATATCGTATTTTTGAATTCGACAATATATTGCGAGTACTATTTGACTAAATAACTCCATAAAATAACTTAGTAATCTAAATTTCCCAACGGTGAAATTTGGATATAAAATCCAATTCGCATTATTGTTTAAATAATTATTCTTTTTAAACAAATATGGAAGGCTTTTTAGTGAATAAAACAATAATACGTCAACTTTAAATCCATTATCATTATATGAATTGATAAAAGAATTTATTCTATGTTTCGCTCCTTCATCTATGTGAAATTGCAATCCAATTATTGTTATTAAAATTGATTTACTTTTTTTCGTTGACATTGAAACTCAAATTTTACTAATTTCGTAAAGAGATACTTAATCAAAAATTCTCAATAGAATTATTTGTAATATTTTATTAATAAACATCCTATAAAAAACTTTTCACAATACGATTACTGGCAAATCCATCTCCATAAGGATTCACCGCTTTACTAATTTTATCATAGTATTTATTATCATCTAAAAGAGAACTTACTTCATTAACTATTTTATTAAAATCAGTTCCAACAAGTTTCACAGTACCTGCTTCAAGTGCCTCAGGACGTTCTGTTGTATCTCGCATCACTAAAACAGGTTTACCCAATGCTGGAGCTTCTTCCTGAATGCCACCACTGTCAGTCAATATTATTGAACATTTTTCCATTAAATATACAAATTGAAGGTATTCTAAAGGTTCAAGAAAAAACATATTTGACACTTTTTGAGTTCCAAATACTTCAATTATTGGTTTACGTACATTAGGATTTAAATGCATTGGATAAACAAAATCCACATTAGGATACTTTTCATTCAATTTTTTAATAGCTTGGCAAATAAATGTAAATCCATCGCCAAAATTTTCTCTTCGATGTCCGGTTATTAGCACAAGTCTTCTATTTTCATTCAAACGATCGACATCATAGCCCAGATGTTTTAAATTAGAGTGAAGTTCAAAATTAATATTTTTGTCATTTTTTATTTTTTCAACAACTAAATGTAGCGCATCAATTACAGTATTCCCTGTTACAAAAATATTTTTTTCAGTAACCCCCTCATCTAACAAATTTTGTTTACTCAAAATTGTTGGTGAGAAATGTTTAACAGCAATTCGCCCAGTAATCAAACGATTCATCTCCTCGGGCCATGGACTATAAATATTATGTGTACGTAAGCCAGCCTCTATGTGTCCTACAGGTATTTGTTGATAAAAAGCAGCCAATGCAGATGCCATTGAAGTAGTGGTGTCACCGTGAACCAAAACGATATCAGGTTGTACTTCTGCCAGTACATCTCTCATGCCCACCAACACACGAGCAGTTACATCATATAAATCCTGCCCCTGTTTCATAATATCTAAATCATAATCAGGCTTAATACCAAATAAATGTAACACTTGATCCAACATTTCTCTATGTTGACCTGTTACACAAATAATCGTTTGAAAGAGATCAGGATGTTTTTGAAACTCCTTAACTAAAGGAGCCATTTTTATTGCCTCTGGACGTGTACCAAAAACTAATAGAATTTTTTTTTTCATTTTAAAAATAATTGCTTTGCTTTAAATACTAAATAAAAAATTAAGTAATTTGAACCTAATATACTAACAAATATGCGAATTAAAGGATTTGATGATTTTTGCAACTGTCTAACAAGCTTAAAAGCTTCAAAGTACTTCCCAAATTTAATCTTATGGAAAAAAATCCGTTTTAAATTAGCATAGTCGATAGCTTCAGGTGATATGGTAGTTTTGAAATAAGTATTTTGATAATATTTTTGAACTTTTGTTATTGATTGTAAAAATTCTAAATCTCTAGATTCCTTTAAGGGGCGACACATAGACCCTTCATGAATTGTATACGTTGCAAGGCTCTCATCTATATAGTAAAATTTGCCAACTCTACACATATCTAACCACATTGGTAGATCCTCCATTAAAAATCCTTGTTCCAAATATCTATCAAAATCAACATACTTTAGCAATTCTTTACGATAGCAAGGTGTAGGTGTGAAAATGGGTAATAACTCTGCAAGTAAATTTATAGCGAAATCTCCCGAGGGGACTTTGGTTTTATTCGTTTTATTTATAGATTTTATAGTTTTTGACTTATCTGTCAAATAAAAATCAACATCAGAATGTACTAACCCATATAAAGGGTTGCGCTCAAGAAATTGCACTTGCAGTTTTAGTTTATTTGGATTATGCCACCAATCATCTCCAGCACAACCAGCTAAATATTTACCTCTGCATTCTTTCAATGTATCGCAAACATTTCTCACTACTCCTTTATTTTCTTCTTTATCTAAGAGTCTAAAAATATCAGGGTAAGTCGTAACATAGGTTTCGCAGATTACTCGAGTTTTATCAGTTGAACAATCTTCTCCAATTACGACCTCCATTGAATATGGATGCTTTTGCACTAAAATACTATCAAGTGTCCTCGCAATTGTAGCTTCTTGATTATAAGTAATTACAAATACTGAGATTATAGGATTGTTACTCTTCATTAGCTTCTTGACTTATTTTGTTAAATTTATCTCTGAAATATGATTTTAATCCCAAAATTCTATCTAAATGTTTAAAACTAAAAAAAAACTCCCATAAAGTTAGGGAAATCCCGAATATATAACCATAAATATTATCGAATACAAGTACCGTAACAAACAGGGCACCTGTAAACAATACAAGTTTTGAGTACGTTATCAAAAAACCATTTTGTAGTTTAAATCCATAACGTCTATTTGTTATTAGATAAATAACGATCAAATAGAGAACGTTGCTCAGCAAATTTGCAATTGCAATTCCATTCAATCCATAAAAGTAGTACCCCAAAATAGCTGAAATTAAAATTAACAAACTTCCAAAAACTCCCTCAAACCAAAAAAATAAAAATTTATCACCCTTAGCAAAAGAGATATATCCAATATTAAATGATGCCGCTTTAAAAATTAATGAAAAAGCCATAATGAAAATAAAGTGCTTCAAAACAATAAATTCTACAGATAGTAACAAGTGTATAATGATTGGAGCAGCAAGCATAACAAACATAAGTATTGGTGTTATAATAGTGGTTACAATTTCAGCTTGCTGATTTACAATACGATTCAATTGTATTGTATTAGTATTAACAGCAGAGAGCCTAGGAAAATAATCAACTGCCATAGCGGTAAAAACAACACCTGAATATTGATTTGTAATACTTAAACCCGCTTGATATAAACCCAAGTCGGAGAGTGAGCCAAAATTTGAAATGTAAGTATTTATTACATATGTTACAATAGAACCTATAACATTAGCTAACATCATCACTATTCCTAATTTAGCCATACTACCTCCTTGGAGATAAACCTCTCGAAAGTTAATTTTCCTTTTAATTATTATATTTCTGGTATAAAAATAGCTAAATCCATATGCTGTGATTGCTGCAATAATAAGCGCAGGTACAATTCCCTTTATGCCCAAATACCAGTATAGAGGAATCGATGTAATCAGCCCAACTATCGCTCCCCAAAGAGAAGCCTTGGCCATTTCCTGCATTCGTCGTAAGCCTTGCAAAATAGCAACATTTCCATTAGTGAGAATGCTTAAAGAAACTACTAAAGACAGAAGAACAAAAGACAGTGTATAAAGTGAATTTCCAAAAGACAATTTACTTAATAAATTAGAGACTAAAATGAGAATTAATGCTCCAGATAAAGAGCAGACTACTAACCATTTTCTGACTACAGTTATAGTGCTATCTATACGTTCAACATCCCCACTCTCTTTAGCAAGCGAAATGTCGCGAACAGCACTAAAATTGAGCCCTAAGCCGGCAACTTGGGTTATCATTGTTATAGCCGATACAAACATACCGTTTATTCCCATTCCCGTTGCTCCTATGAACAGAGCAACAAATTTACCCCGAATGATTGAGGTCAGCATAAGAAAAATCTGTACTCCGCCAAAAAGAGAAGTAACTTTAACTATACTTCGATTTGAAGATTGATATTCAGTCAATTTTGTTGTTTTTTTTTATAAGTTGAAAACATGTTGTAATAAAATCGAAAGAAATCCAGTTGAATAAAATAATTCTACGTTTAAGACCTTTTATGTCACTAAACTTTGAACGATTTATCTTATACAATGATTTAATTTTTTTATAAGTATAAAGTCGCTCTTGTTTTGATAGACTCTTTAAGACAGATTTGAATTTTATCATAATACGAATAAATTCATTTACCAACATTTGCCTGTTGATTGCGATCTCCCTATAGCCAAAACCGTTTTCTATCAGAAAGGTTTCGATTTTATTGCAAGTTTTTATATAATCTAGTTGAGAGATACTCCATTTAGACGTAATGGCATTAGGGTTACCTTGCCTATAAAAGAACTTTCCTTCGCTAAAAACCACCTTATTACTGTTAAAGTAGAACATTCTAGTTGCATATTCATCACTATTTAAACCATATTCGCCAATTCCTACCTTTCTAATCGTCTCCATTGACCAGAGAGCAAAACCGTGTATCGTCCAATTAAGACTTAAAACAAAAGCCTCTCTACCTATTAACTCTCTACTCTTATCACCTTTAATACCGACTATACCTTTTTCACAGTTATCTGCGTCATAATAATATCTCATTTCTGGAATAGCTACATCTGCACCAGTTTCAAGTAACCTTAAAACATTTTTTTCGATCAAATCTGAACTAAAAAGATCATCTTGCGAACTATACATAAAATATTCACCATCTGCAAATTGCAACCCATAATTTACTGATTTTGCTGATGTTCCACCATTGGTTTTTGTATAAACTCTAATTCTTCTATCTAAACGAGCATAATTCTCAATTATTTCAAGACTACTATCAGTAGAACTATCATTAACGCATACTACCTCAAAATTAGTATAAGATTGAGATAATAATGAGTTTAGTGTTTCCTCTAAATACTTTTCTCCATTATAAATTGGTATCACAACTGATATCAGGGGTAAATCAAATTGCATATTAATATTTGTTTATAATTTCAACTACTGCTATCGCTTCTTCTACCTTCATCACTGAGCTTATCGGCAAACTTAGTTCCTCATCATGTATTTTCTCTGTAACAGAAAAAGATAAATCATTCCATTCCGCATAGCAAATCTGTTTATGAGGTGGTATTGGATAATGAATTAAAGTTTGAACTCCATTATCTAATAAATATTTTTGCAATTCATCTCTACGTGATGTCCTTATAGTAAAGATATGAAATACATGCGCATCCCAATCATTTACAATAGGTAAGGTAATCTCAGGATGCTTTATATTCTCAATATAATATTTTGCAACCTTTTTACGTTCTAACGTATCTTCATCTAAATGCTTCAGTTTCACATTCAAGACTGCTGCTTGTATTTCATCCAATCGACTATTCAAACCTTGATGTTCGAATACATATTTCTTACGCGAACCATAGTTAGCCAATGTTCTAACCATATCAGCTAAAACCTCGTCATCAGTGGTTACCGCTCCCGCATCTCCAAAAGCACCTAAATTTTTACCAGGATAAAAACTATGCCCTGCTGCATCACCCAAAGAACCGGTTTTTTTACCATTAAACTTACAACCATGCGCCTGAGCATTATCTTCAATTAATTTGAGCTTATGCTTGCTACAAATTTGACTAATCCTGTCGGTATAGGCACATTGCCCGTACAAATGAACAAGCATAATCCCTTTTGTTTTTGCTGTAATAGCAGCTTCAATCAACCTATCAGCAATTTGATAGGTTTCGATTGAAGGTTCCACCAGTATCGGAACTAATTTATTATCTGTAATTGCGAGAATGGACGCAATATAGGTATTAGCAGGTACAATTATTTCATCACCTTCCTTCATAAGACCCATTTCCATATACGCTCTAAGGATTAGTCGTAAAGCATCTAAACCATTGGCAACACCCACACAATACTTCGTGCCAATATAATCGGCATAATTAACTTCAAAACCTTCGTTTTCTTTTCCCTGTAAGTACCATCCCGAATCAACAACGCGATTTACGGCCTCATGAATTTCCAACGAATATTTTTGGGTTATTTTCTGTAAATCAAGAAATTTAATCATAGCTAATAGTTATTGTTTAAAGCTTCTCAAAAAGAAATTTATCTTTTTTCTGTAACTATTGAAATTTTCTTTAAAAAGTGACATTATAAATAAATCCTGATATTTATCATCAATTAATACATGTTGCGTCAAATATCCTTCTTGCGTCATTCCCAGAAATTTTTGCATATTAAACATCTCTGTATTGAGAGCAAGAATATCTCCACAAATCTTTCTAAAATTCATTCGGTCAAAAACAAAACTATATGTCAGAAGGAGAGACTCAAGACCATATGGTGTCGATTTTTTCAGATATTCTTCTGAAAGTAACAGCCTTCCCACATTAGCAACTAAATCGATAGAATTTACATCATAAATAGCGATCATTCCAACTTTTGTCTCTGAATCCTTTATATATATTATATAATTCAATTCTGAAGCCGTTCTATTTCTTATCCATTCAATTTGAGACGCTAATGAGTAATCAGGTACATGTCGCATGTATCTACCTGACTCACTACTTCTCCAACGATAAATATCTGGCGCATCGTCTAGTACTACTTTTCTTAAAGTAACAAAATCACCTTCAATAACATTCTCAAATTTATAATCCATTTACTCTATTCTTTTTAAATCTATCACTTTCAAAAGTCGAGTCTGTTAATGAAATTTTAACCGGCACTTTGAAAGATTGTAACTTCAGTCTACAATGAGTTTTTATTCTCTTGATAATCTCAGATTTTGGCTCATTTCCTTGATATGAAACTTTTGCACAAACAATTTTGCCAGTTAATCTATTTTCCTCTCCATAAACAATTACATCAGACAACTCTGTCAATTCAAGAATAATACTCTCTACTTCTTGAGGATAAACTTTTTCTCCTCCAACATTGATAATTTCAGATTTACGTCCAAGAATTTTAAAATACTCTCCATCAACTTCTACCTGGTCTCCAGTCATAAACCAACCATCTTCTGTAAACGGAGAAGGGGCATTTAGATAGCCAAGCATTGCAGACTCTGCCTTAATTTCTAACAAATCGTTCACAACTCTTGTTTGATACCCATCACCGCCAATCTTCACCCAAAGCGAGCCATTATCTTCTGACTTTGACCTCATTACACCAAGTTCAATTAAGCCATAAGTTTGCTGAAAAATAAGGTTCGGAAATATTTTGTTTAAATGAGTGAGAAGACTCTCAGGCATTGGCTCTGATCCGTAACTTATTATTTTCAAACTACTAAGATCATTTCGTTCATAAGCCCTACTGATAAGAAGCATATTCAAAAAAGTAGGTGAAGTAGGCAAAAGTTCCACTTGATATTTTTCAATTAATGAACATACATGGTCAGGCGTTCTATTTTCAACGATTACTACAGTTCCACCATTAGAAAGTATATGGAACAGAGTATTCAATCCTCCCCAATGGTCAAACAAAAGAAAATTAATCGTCCTTAGAGATTTCCGTTTAATCTTAAACTTAACAAGAAGTTTTGAGAAGTCATGAAGCGCAGCTTTGGGCTGGCCCGATGAACCTGATGTGAATAAAACCAATCCGGGAACATGCTTTTCTTTTAATAATTTATAAAAGTCATGCAGTTCATGAATTTTCTCTCGTTGAATAAATTCGATGTCATCTTCATTTTTTATTCTTATTATCAATTGCAATTGAGCAATATCATATTTTTTCTCATTCTTATTTGTATGATTGATATCAAGGGGTGCTAAAATTGCATTCCTTTCAATTAAAACAAAAAGAATAGCAATCGCCTCAGGTGAAAAGTCACCTTCAATTCCGACTATATCGCCTGACTCAATAAACGTCAATTTATTTCTCCAATAATCTATTCTATTTAAAATATAACTATATGAATAAGAATTATCTTTCCATATAATAGCTAATTTTTCATCATACGACTTAAAGTCTGCTATAAAATTAGCAATATTACTTTCTGCATTCATTTACTATCAATTCTATTAGTTTATAATTAAAAAGATTTCCAACTTCTTCATCTGGAATACTGATATCAAATTCTTCTTCTAAAGCAAGAATTAGATTCAAATGTTTTAAAGAGTCCCATGCATCGATTGTATCTGCTGAAGAGCCTTCTGTAATTTGCTCTACAGGAACTTCAAATACTGCACTCATTACATTCTTAATTTCTGTACTAACATCTACCATAATTGTACTTTATATTTATATTATCAATTCTGTTCGTTCATTTTTATTACAACTTCGATATATTCGACTTTCTTTCTCTCATAATCCTTAAGTTGAATAGTATAGCGCTTCGATTCTGTATTGTTATTTTCCACATAGAATCCTAGTTCTTCGTAAAAGTTCTTTACTTGATCATTTTTTTTTGTCTGTAAAAATTCAGCTGTAACTGTTTCGAAATGTTGATCAATTAACCAATCGAAAATGGAATCAATAAATGCAAATTCAATGTTCCTCCCAATTATCCGACAACTCATCAAAAAAGTATCTATTGTTACATCCTTAGAATTTTGTAAGTTCTTCCTAATAATACACAATCCTGTTAAACCACTATCTCCAAACTTATCTTCAACCGATATTGAGAATACGAAATCATCTTCACTTTGAACAAACTGAATTATTTGGTTCTCGGTATACCTCTTTGTTGTTAAATTAAATTGATTTGTTTTTTGAGTCAACTGAGCAATTCGCGGCACAAAAGATAGCTTATCTTTATGTATTGTCAAAGAAATACTTAACGATGATAAGTAATCCTCAATCGATACAAATTTATCTTTAAAACTTTCACGTACAAATTGTTGTTTATACATCTCAGTTTTATTTTCGTCAGCCTGATTTCCATAAAGATTAAAATACTTATAAACAATTTGTAGTAATTTATTTGGATATTCATAGATTGCAGTTGGCACCTGTAATGTAATAATTTCAGGAAGCTGTTCTTTTATCAAGTTAATTTCGAAAGAAGAGTCATCAACAAAAATAATACTATCTAAACCGATATTTAATTCAGAAGAAATTAACCTTAAATTAGCCGCCTTATCATTCCAATTGACTTTTTTTATAGCAATAAAATTGTTAGTCAAAACCATATCGGGGTGATTCATCAAAACATCTGAAACATCATGTTCATTATTCTTACTACACAGCCCAATTAACACACCACGTTTACTAAGGAAGACGGCTATTTGTTGTATATAGTTATATATTTTACCATCGTGTGAGGTTCCTGACATATCAATTTTATCAACCCCGTCTTCACCTAAAATACCTTTCCAAAGGGTATTATCACAATCAAAAATTATAGCTTTTTTGAGCTTACCTGTATTTCTAAGTATTATTGGTTCAATAGCACCTAGATATTTTTTTAAAAAAGTCAGTGTATAAGGTGCTTTGGATGAATAATTAAGCCTTAAGTCCATTGCATGATTGACACCTACCTGAGAAATAATTTTTTCTGTATTTATTAGATGAACATGTAATGGCTTTATTAAATTCAAATATCTATTCAGATCAGAAACTAATAACTCAATTTTCGATTGATGAAAATAAGAATTAACGAACTCAACTGCTGAAAACATATTAAAAATAACTGCCGGTAAACTCTTCAGATTTTCAAAAACTATGTCTATTTCGTTACAAATTTTTTCCTTTATGCTAATGTACAATTCATCATTTACACCTTCAAAATATGAAGATATCCCATCTATAACATTTTGTAAATTATAAAAAACAATTACTAAATCATCATCATTACAGTTAGCACTATCTTGTACAATATTGTCATAATTTCCAAGTTTTACTATTGGATTTATTTTGTTTACATGTAATGTATACTCCAGTAATTCTTTGATCGAATTCACGGTAATATTAGACAATACCTTAACGTGATAAGGCCTGCCATGCATATCCTTGAACATCGCTCTATTTAATTGTAAAATTTCGGAGTATTTTAAATTGTCCATAATCGAAATTAATTAAATCATTATTTGTCCGCCATTAAGACGAATATTTTCACCTGTAATAAAATCTGATTTCTCAGAAGCAAGAAAACTTATTACACCTGCAACATCAGTCGTATTTGCTAGTCTTCTCAATGGTGTTTGCGCAGCTGTTAAAAGTTTCATTTTTTCAGGAATATTTGCAGTCAATTCTGTATTAATAAGGCTCGGTGTTATCAAGTTTACTCTGATTCCTTTAGGAGCTAATTCGAAGGCAAAAGACTTTGTCAACCCAGCCAATGCAGACTTAGCTGTAATGTATGGTGCCCAATTATTATTAGGCTTATCAACAACAGAACTTCCAATATTTATTATTTTCCCATAACTATGTTTCAACATAGTTGGAAGAATTTCTTTTATTATTGTGAAGGTTGATTTTATATTTAGCTCTAATTGCTTTTGAAAATCCGACCATACCAAATCCTGAAGTTTAATATCGGGTATTACCGTTGCAGCACAATTCACTAATACATCTATCTTATCAAACGCACGAAGACTTTTAACTATTAACTCCTTAATTTCGTCCTCATCCAAAATATTTGCTCTTAAAGCAACAGCTCTTTGATTAAGATTATTTATTTCCAATTTCAATTCTTCGGCAAGTGTCTTATTATGATTGTAGTGTATAATAACATCAAATCCATCTTTTGCTAACTGAATACAAGCCGCTTTACCGATTCCACCTGTACCACCAATAATTAGAGCAACTTTAGGTGTTGTATCTACAACATCGAGTTGTTCAACAACCTTTATTTCTTGCTCAATTACCTTCACTTTAGCATATCCTCGTGTTACAAGTTGCCTATTCTGATTGTAAATATCTGTCTTTAGCTCAATAATATTTTCCTTATCGTTTTTTTTGACAACCTCGCTGCTTACGGTTAATACATCTCCAATTCTAACTGGCAATAAAAATTCCAATGATTGTGAAAACCATAATGCACCATCTCCTGGAAGTTTAGTCCCAATAATTGTAGAAATAAAAGATGCACCCAACATACCATGTACTACAGGTTGTTTAAACTGTGTAGTGCTTGCAAATTTTGCATCTACATGGAGCTTATTATCATCTCCAGTAAGTTCAACAAATTTTTCTAAATCTTCTTTTGTAATCTTGTGAGATAAGGTTTCCTTATCACCAATATTTATTTCTGAATATTTCATCGTGAATTACTTTAAATAAATTTCCAAACACTAGCACCAAAATTAAAACCAGCACCCACTCCTGCAAGTAAAACCGTTTCACCAGATTTTATTTTGCCTAAACCAATAGCTTCGCTTAATGCAATCCCAACACTTGCTGAACCCGTATTACCTATTTCTTCTACGTTAGTGTAAGTTTTATCCATAGGTATTTTTAATTTTGCCATAACATATTGTATCAAATTGAGATTTGCTTGATGAAATAAACAAAAATCGATATCAACAATCTCTAAAGATGATTTTTCAAATAAGTTTCTAACAACAATTGGTAAGTTTGTTATTGCTTGTTTCCAAGTAGCTAAACCATTCATTTCTATAAAATCAATCTCTCGCGAAAATGCTCTGTTTGCAAAAGGGAAACTTGATCCTCCACCACGAAAACGTACCGATTCATAAGTGGTACTATCAGTATGAAATTGGGAATTTATTATTCCAAATCCTTTAGGAACTTTCCCTAATAATGCAACACCAGCTCCATCACTAAAAAAAATAGCCGTTTCCTTATCAGTTGGATTTATGTATCGCGTGTGTAATTCAACTCCGAAAACTAAAGAATATTTTACGCTATCATCGACAAACATTCTATCCGATGCAATAGTTAATGCAGTAATAAAACCTGTACAATTTGTATTTATATCAATGATTTGAGCGTTTTTTGCATCTAAATTTTTCTGAATTTTAGCAGAAACTGGAGGGAACATATAATCAGGAGAAAAAGTAGCTACGATTATCAAGCCTACTTCATTGATATCAATCTGTTTCTCCGATAAAAGTTTTAATGCTGCAGCGGTTGCCATACTAGACGCAGAATCATTCTCTGTTGCAATATAGCGCTGTTTAATACCTGTTTTCGAAACAATCCACTCCGGTGTCACATCTAATAAAACCTCACATAATTCTTCATTAGTCTGCTTATTATCTGGTAAATAATGCGAAGCTGCTAAAATTCCAATACCATATTCTGTCGATACCATATATTCTACTTGTTTAAAAAATTAATCAAATCAAGATTTGTTGATTTGATATATTCCAGAGTTGCATCCTTTCCATGTCCAGGAAAACAGTTTAATTCGATGTCAAACTTATCGAAAATGTCAATTATACTTTTCCTTAATTCAATTGGATTTTCTCCAGGCAACTTATTGATATATAAACCATTTTTAAAAATTGTATCGCCTGTAAATAGATTTTTTTTATACTGAATAATACAACTTCCAGGAGTATGACCAGAAAAGTTCGTTATTTTCAATTCAAAACCAGATATTTTAATTTCGGTTTTTTTCTCTACAAACAATTCATCTGGTTCAACAAGCTTAATAAATCTATCAATTTTACTTAATCTAAGATAAAAATTAGCCGACTTCATCAATTTCACATCTGCCTCATGTAAATAAAATGGAATACCATATTTTTCTTTAAAAAAAGCGCTACCACCTATATGATCAAAGTGACCATGAGTGCTTATAATCGCCACTGGTTTTAAGTCGAGTTCCTGAATTCTATTATCAATTATAAACTCATCTAATCCTGGGTCAATTATCAAACAAAATTTCTCTTTTTCATCAATTATCAAATATGTATTCGATGAAAAAATGTCATTCTTTATTCTTAAAACCATTAGTTAATTCCTCCAAGATAAACTATTTGTGCAGTAACATATGAACTTCTTTCGGAGGAGTAGAAATCAATTACATTTAGAATATCATCAATTACTGCCATTCTAGCTATAGGCAGATTTTTAATTATTTCTTTTATTTTAACTTGCGCAACTGGAGAATGTTGATGTAACATATCAGTTTCAATGGCAGTAATAGCAACGGTATTGCAAGTAATATTCATGGAAGCAAATTCCTTTGCCATAACATTTGCTAGAGTATTTATTCCTACTTTACAAGCAGCGTACAATGAATCACCGATAGGTTCGAGGCTGGCAGCCATAGAACTGATATTTATAATCCTACCATATGAGTTTTTACGCATTAACTTTGCAGCTTCCCTTGAAACCAAGAACACAGCTAAAAAATCGACATTTACCATATCCACGGCATTTTTTAATGGCATTATCATCGAATACTGTGATGTAAGAACGGCAGCGTTATTTATTACTATATCAACTCTCTTATGGTTCTTTGCAATTACTCTGAAGATACTTACAATTTCATCAGGCTGAGATAAGTCTACTTCATAATGATGATAATTATCGTCATTAATACCAGAAGTGCCTCTACTTAAACCAATAACAATCGCATTATTTTTCAAAAAATAGTGCGTTACATCCAATCCAACGCCTCTACTTGCACCTGTAATGAGTACTATTTTATCTTTATACATGATAGCATTTTAAAACATATTAACTAGCAACTAGTTTCTGAAACTAATTCATCAATGTAATCAACAAGTGAAATTATACTATCAAATGGACTTATCTTTCTCATCATGGCTTTATCATCAGTTAATGATATTTCCAAATCATAATCATCTAAAAATATTGATTCTAAATCTACTATTATAGAAACTAAACTCAATGAATCAATATTAGAACCGTTGCCAAATAGAATGGTATTTTGGTCCACAACGAATTTCTGGTCATTAGGTAAAGTATCAACCAATGAGTTTACATTTGAAATAACAATTTCTAATATTTCTGCTTTATTCATAATTTAAATATTTATTTTGTATACTTTAAAAAGTCATCATAATCTCGAATATAATCTGCCTCATCATAATTATGTGATGATAATACCAAACAAACTGAACCAGATGAAAAATCATCCAATTCTCTCCAGATTCCAGGCACAACTAGCAATCCCTGATAAGGTCGATTTAGCAAAAAGGTTCTTTTTACTTTCCCATCATTAAGAGTTACAGTAAAACTCCCACTAGCAGCAATAATCAGTTGCCTTAAGTCCTTATGAGCATGACCACCTCGTGTTTCTCCACCTGGTACATCGTATAAATAATATATACGTTTAACATTAAATGGTACTTCTTTACCGTTTTCAACTACGGTAATATTACCTTTTTCATGGTGATGTTTATCCAATTCAATTATCGAACAATTGTATACTGTGGATTCTCTAGCTTCTTGCATTCCAATTTTTGTCTTTACAAAACAGTTCATAGTCAAAAATGTAATCCTCCTTGTTAAAAAATGTTGAGGCAAGAATCATTGATAACGAATTCGTTGAAAAATTCTCCATTTGTCTCCAAATACCTTTAGGAACATACAATCCATAATAAGAACGGTTTAATTGGTAAGTCTTTTTTTCTAACCCATCGTCTAAAACTATATCAAAACTACCAGACAAAGCAACTATAAGTTCATCTTGTTCTTTAAAAGCATGTCCACCCCGTATCTCACCTCCCGGTACATCATATATCCAATATGTCCTTTTTATTTCGAATGGTATATGATTATCTCCTTCAATAAACGTCAGATTTCCTCGTCTATCAAGTATCTTTGGAAGTTGTATTATTCTAACATCATTTAAATTCATATATATATTTAGATTTCTGTTATAAAGTTATATGTAAGCAGTATTTTTCAAAAGATTTAAAATATATACTTTAGCTCATCTACAAAACAGTTAAGACATCTCAAATCTTTCTGATAGTGTTACTCAGTGATATCTTTCATTCAGAATAACCAGTCAAGTCTTTAGAATCATTACTCAACTATTTAGAACTTCCACTCGATACATTAGAATGTTGAGTGGAACGTTTAGAACATTTACCCGATTCTTTAGAATCATTACTCGAGACTTTAGCCGAAGTCATTAAGTAAAAAGTAATAAATCAGGTCTATCTATTCCGTCATTTTTATGTGTAAATAATTGTTTTATAGCTGTCACATAACCTGTCCGTCCATCGACGGAGAACTCGCTTACAATCATCTTAAAAACTCTTCGTTATTTGTAAAGCATGCTCGTTTCATATTCTATTTACTTTTCAGGCGCTTTTTTGTACAGCTTTATCAACTGTACTTTTGGCCACCTGACGAACTTTTTTAAGTTATTGAGCAAAAGCATCAACCACAAACTTACAGCATCTATTGATCAAGCATCCTCTCTTTCAAAATCGGCTACAAAAGTAACATATATTTTTCACAAATAAAGTAGAATTTGTAAAAAAATAAAAAAAACAAGGAAGCAATTAACTAACAATAGTATAAATGAGACAGTTAATAGTCGTTTCAGTAAGCAATAAACAGTGAGCAGTTATTAGTGACAACAGCAATAGGGTGTAGAATGTAAAGTGTAAAAAAAAAGATACTTACTACCTACTACTTACTAAACCAGTCATCGCCTATTTTCCGCATATACTTAACGGTAAATTTGGGATATGTGTATTTTTAAATCGGTAAAACAACTATTATTTTCTTGTTTTGGGATTTTGCTGCAAGAAAAATACGAATAATTTTTCATTCTCCCATTTTTCTGCAGGAAAACATTGAATATTTTTTCGTTTTGGGATTTGGAAGCAAGAAAAATAGCAATATTTTTTCATTATACTATTTTTCCGCCGGGAAACATCGAATATTTTTTCATTTTGGGATTTGGAAGCAAGAAAAATAGCAATATTTTTTCATTATACTATTTTTCCGCCGGAAAACATCGAATATTTTTTCATTTTGGGATTTGGAAGCAAGAAAAATAGCAATATTTTTTCACTATACTATTTTTCCGCTGGAAAACATTGAATATTTTTTCATTTTGGGATTTGGAAGCAAGAAATTAACGAATATATTTTTATTCTCCTATTTTTCCGCTGGAAAACATCGAATATTTTTTCATTATACTATTTTTCCTGCTGGAAAACTTCAAAACAAAAATAAAAGATAGACACTAAGACACTAAGTACAGTAAATAATGCCATAGATTGGTGTGATGGTGTAATTCGAAGACTGGACTCCCTAAACCCCTCCAAGGAGGGAGACTGAAATAAAATCATCAGCGAGATTTGCGAAATTTGCGGGAAATAAACAGCTTAGTTAGTGAGTCTCTGTGCCTCCCGATTCTCGGGATGTTCCATCACATCTGTGGTAAAATTTAGCCTTGTAGAGGCGACAGTAAGACGTAAATAATGTCATCCCTATGGGATTCATAAAACAATGCTACATACATGGCTACCATAATACCATCCCTACGGGATTTTGCATTGCTCTCTAGCCTCGTAGAGGCGGAATTATGGTAGAAAATAAAATCACAGAACATCCCGAGCGCTGTAGGTGCGACATTATTATATTCAAAATCGTGATATTAGATATAAACCACGAATGACGCGAATGATACGAATTATAAGACCCTAAATCTTAAATTCGTGTAATTAGTGAAATTCGTTGTTTAAATAATATATTTATACACAATGAGACTTAAGTAGTGTAAACAATATAATGTCGTATTTTTTGTATCAATTGCCGTCCCATTTATGGGGCGGGCTGATGGTGAAGAATATATTGGCTTTAGCCAAATAGTATTTAAAATTTGGCTAAAGCCTTGTAGATCTATATCATTTATCCGTCCCATAAATGGGACGGCAATTGAAATAAATACATTTTCTCTATAAAATTGAAATTGACATTATTTACTTCCATTTACATATATAATGTCATCCCTACGGAATTCAGAAGACAACGCTACATACATGGCTACCATAATGTCATCCCTACGGGATTAAAAATAAACACAACACCTGACCTCCCCTAACCCCTCCAAGGAGGGGAACCAATATAAAAGCAACTGTAAAAATCAGTGCAATCGGTGGATAATAAATACGCCTTAACACCTTTTTGGGTTCAAAAACTTGGTATTAAAAAATCAATAATACAAATATAATAATATAACAAACATACAATAGTTTGACTATTTATAATATATTACACATATAACACTAGTAAAAAACAGATTAAAAATGCCAAATTGCAAACCAAAAGCAAGAAAATGAAATAATATTTTTATATAAACAACACATTTATTTAGCTATTACTCAACAAATATACATCTTTTACCATATGTAAATCACTAAAATACAATTAATTATATTTTACACTACAATAATATTGTAGTTTTTACTACAAAGTTTGTAGAATATATTTGGAAAATCAAAAATAAATGCCTAACATTGCAATCGAAAATACAAGAGAAGAATAAAACGACTTTAAACTTGTATTTACATAAACTACAAGTTATCTTTTTTGAATTTTTACTGGCATAAAAAACAGGATATTATACACAGTAAAAAAAAAATTATAATTAGTAGTAAAGAAAAAATTATTTTAATTTTAAATTTTATCAGAATGAGAAAGATTGTACAAGTACCTTTTAGTAAGGTGCAAAAATTAGCATTTCCAGAGTTAGTCAACACAGTAGTATCTATTGTAAGTAAACACAACCCCGACGCTAGCTACATCAGAGCGTATTACGACTTTTTGTTAGAGGCACAGACACTGAATAACAAGTTATCGGCTGCCAATAGAAATACAGAAGAGTCGAAAGCATTGGTCGAATTTAAGCAAAAGCGCAACAGGGTGCTATCGGCCATTATTGGTGATGCAAAAAACAGAAAGAAAGTTAATCTTCCTGCTTACACCAATGATCAAATCATAGTATCATTATTTGTAGAAGGTTATATCGGTAAGATCCAAAGTAATGTATCCAAAGTAAAAACGGAACGGATAAAACAAATGTTTGCAGAACTGAATGGCAATACTGAACTACAACAAGCTGTGCAAAACGTAGGCTTAACGGCCTATACGGATGAATTGAGAAGCATACAGCTAAACATAGACAGCAACACAGCAAAAGACATTGAGCAAAAAGCTACACGTCCGAAACTACAGGATACTACAGCAGCAATGACAAAAATGAGACTTGCACTACGAAATTTATTGGGAGCCATCGAGTTTGGAGTGTATGCACATCCGGATATGGATTATACACCTTTGATCAATGAGCTGAATGAGTTATTGGTAAGATACAGATCGGAAATTAAAGCCAGAGCTACTCGCACCAAGAATGCTATAAAAACAGACACAAATAGCAATACTGAAAAAGCTGCCTAAAACCTCTGACTATGAAAAGAAACACCTCGCAATTCCTGTTTGCGAGGTGTTTTCTTGTTATATGAATTTGTGGAATGGTGGAAAGTGTAATTGGTGTAATTCGGAGTTGAATTTTACATTAGGTAAACCATCGGCGAAATTTCCGAAATCGGCGGGAATCAAAACAGCTTCAGCCTCGTAGAGGCGACAGTATGGTAGAAAATAAAATCACAAAACATCCACAAGCGCCGTAGTTGCGACATTATATACCCAAAATAGTGATGTTAGATATAAACCACGAATGATGCGAATGATACGAATTATAAAAACACAACATCTTAAATCTGTGAAATTAATGCGAATCAGGAGTTGAAAATAATTCTATTTTGCTTACAGTTAGCTATTTCCCGTAGGCTTCGGCGTGAGCTCAGTCGAACGGGAATGTATATCAATAGAAAATAGAAATAAACAAATCAATTCCCCGTAGGCTTCGGCGTGAGCTCAGTCGAACGGGGATAAACAAAGATAAAACGTTAATGTCCTACGGACAATAAAACATTGATACATGTTTATTCTATT
>Ga0209540_10000145_pt1 | contig 93172 bp, 60 predicted proteins | sample BarGraIncu01121A_FD_184501 | JGI IMG/M metagenome (GOLD analysis project Ga0209540, IMG submission 184501) | Arctic peat soil microbial communities from Barrow, Alaska - Barrow Graham LP Incubations 011-21A (SPAdes) (version 2) | ecosystem: Environmental > Terrestrial > Soil > Wetlands > Peat... | reverse complement strand
AACTAGCCGTTTCTTGCAAAACTGATTTTGAGAAAATAAAAGTCATATATGAATACACACAACGTAAGACTCGATATGTGAGTATTCAAGTGGGAATAGGTGGTTGGCAGCCTTTTGATGCAGAAACTGTCGATAAGACCTCTTACGGTGATTGTAAAGCACTTTCAAATTATATGAAAGCTTTGTTATCTACAGTTGGACTAAAATCATATTACACTTGTGTTGATGCAGGTTCTTCAATAAGCAATATCGACCGAGAATTTCCAGCCTATCATTTCAATCATGTAATGCTGTGTGTCCCTCTCGAAAAAGATACGGTTTGGTTGGAGTGTACAAGCCAACGAAAACCTTGTGGGTTTAATGGTGACTTTACTGATGACAGAGATGTGTTGATCGTTGATGGAGAAAATAGTAAATTGGTACATACCCGAATATATCCGGCAACCGAAAATTGTATTAATAGATATACAAAGGTCAATCTGGCTGATATTGAATCGGGAGATGCAACTGCAACTACAAAATATATAGGATTGTGCTATGATGACATGATGCCAACTTATTACGCAGATGATGCAGACAAGTTGAAAAAAATCACACAAAGCATAGAACTTCCATCGTTCTCGCTTACAAAGTTTGCGCTTGTCGAAAATCGAAGTAAAACTCCTTCGTTGGATGAGCATTTGAATCTGACTTTCACTAATTATATCAAGAAAATGGGTGATATTGCTTTGTTGCCGTTGAACTTTATGAACAGGCTGAGTTCTATTCCAGATAAAGTTAGGAGCCGTAAGACTGATATGTGTATCCGTCGATCCTATATGGAAAATGACACTGTCACTTATCGATTGCCCAAGGGGTATCAGGTCACAGACTTGCCTCAAAAGACGGAATTTGGAAGTAAATTTGGCAAATATGTTTCGCTGTCAACTCAGAGTGGAAGTGAAATTACGTACATTCGTCATTTTGAATTGACAAAAGGAACTTTCCCTGCGCAGGATTATGCAGATTTTAGAGATTTTCTGGAACAAATTTCAACGGCTGATGAAGTAGTCGCAAGTTTGAAGAAGATATAAATTTTTAAAATAAATCGCCCCGTTTTAGTGCCATTAATACACTAAATGGGGCGAGCTATATCGCAAAAGGTGAGAGGTATAATTTCTCTCCAAAAACTTACAAGTTGCATTCTCCCTATTTTGATTTAGGTTTTGAGGACAAACGCCTTATGGGTTTCACTATCACCATACTTGAATATACCGCTCTCTCCTTTTGCTTATAAAATGCAAAATTTGGCTTGAGTGTTTTTTTTTGTGTAATACTTGAAAGATATTGCTTTTCATTTGTACGGCTAAATTAGAAAATACGTCCAGTCTGTCCAAATTTGGGGCGTAAATACTTTGGACATCTTAAAAAATAATCATTTGAAAATCAATGGTGTATATTCGTTAAGACGATTATTTTTGGACATCGGAGTTGTCCTTAAAAAAAATCACTTAAATTGATGAGAATCTCTACAATGAATAAATATAATTAGGCAGTATTAGATTTATTTTGAAACAATGTCTTTTAGAAACGCATCTAAATCTTTTCCACTTTTTAAATCTAATTTTTGAGCAATACGTTGTTTCATTTTATATAAACCTTCGGTAGTCGTTTCCAATAAAAAAACTCTATCAGCAGTTGGAATATTTAGAAGATGCAAGCAACACCAGCTAATTTCTTTACTTGTTAAGGTAGGATGATTTGCATGAATTTTGTCCACAATGTTGTTGAATGCATGATTCATTTCATAAGTAAATATTTTCCAGTCATTTATGTGTAGGCTGTTGTTGTATACTTCTTTGTCTAGTTTTATTCTATCATTTGGCAATGCATTTTTGCGTATGACAGCATGAATTGCTCTGGAATCCTCAATTTTTTTACTTATGCTTTGACTAACAAATATTTGTTTGCTGTTGAGTTCTGTTTTGTAACCCTCAAGCTCTTGCTTCCTGATTTTGTTACGTTTGTAAAAGTAATATGAAATTATACCTCCAAGCAAAGTCACCACTACTAATAGTAAAATAGTTATTATTAAACTATGTTTCGCGCTACTAGTCTCAACAGAATTTGTATGCAAATCTTCAATAACAGATGCCTTTGTTTGGGATTCAATAGTTCGTACCGAGTCTGTATAATCTTGGTACTTGCTCATATATTTACCCATGAGCTTTATATTTCCTTTCAAGTAGGTGGTATTTACCAGTATTCGGTAGCAACCGCGTCTGGTGAAAAAGCTGGCAGGATATTTTAAGGACTCTTTTGTATACACCTCTGCAGAATCGTTTTGGTTTTTATCTATGTATGCATCTGCCAATGAGTAATTCCGAACGGCATAATCTGTTCCTTTTGCAGGATATTGCAAACTCTTTCTCAAAAAGTGTATTGCAGAATCGGGTTGGTTCGAAATCATGTAAATGTTTCCTATTTCTTGATATGCAACGCCGAGCAATATTGAATCATTGGTTTGAGAAATGACTTTGTGGCAATACTTAAGTGCTGTTTTAAATTCCTTAGTCCATCTGTATGTTACTCCAATGTATAACATTGAATAATAGACTGCGCTTCTTTTATGTGCTTTTAAAAAATATCTAGCGGCTAGTTGGTATTTTTCTCTAGCTTCCTTGTGCTGTTGCTGTAATGAACAAATTTTACCCATGTCTGAATAAACTTCACCAAGAATGTTGTAATCAGTTTCATTTTTTAGGTTGTCTAGTGCTTTTAAATATTCCGAGGTAGCCTGTTCATATTTTTTTTTATCCAGATATCTTCGCCCTTTGTACAGATAGCAAGTTCCAAGTCGAATTTTATCATCTTGCCTTGTGTAGTAATCTATTGAGAAGTCTAGTAGTGAATCGGGTTGTATTGGCATATAATTCTTATCCAGAGCCTGAAAGAAGAGCATGCCATATAAGGCTCGGTTTGCATCAGAATTATATTTTTCGGGTGGTAATTTCTGCAGGATGTGTAATGCAGAGTCGGGGTGGTCTTCAATTATTTGCTCTACTGTTTTTAGCTCGCTAGGAGTGTCAGAACAACTCGTAAGGCTAACTGTAAATAGGGCTGCAATTATAATATATAGTGCAATAAGTCTCATAATAAGCAATTTGAAGCCACAGTGCCAAACAATCTGATACTGTCTCTTTTTGCAAATTTACAAAATATAATTTACAATAGCTATGTAGACAAATTAGATTTTATTTGATGCTCTCTTTTTGAGGAATGAATTGAGTTCTTTTGTACTACATAAATTCAATTTTTGTGCAATTCGCTGCTTTAGTTTGTACAATCCTCCTGTGGTGGTTTTCAATAAAAGGATTCTATCTGCATTTGATATATCCAGAAGGTGTAGGCAACACCAACTAATTTCTTTACGACTTAAAGTTGGATATTCTGTTTGCAGTTTGTCTATAATATTATTGAATGCTTGATTCATCTCATTTGAAAATTCATCCCAATTGTCCAGATGTAACACATTATTATATAATTCTTTGTCAAGCTTAATTCTGTCACTTGGCAATGTATTTCTACGGTTGTTAGCCTGGATTGACTTCAATTCTTCAATTTTATTACTTATGCTCTGATTAAGGAATACTTGTTTGTTATTTAATTCCTGTTTGTAGTCTTTAATTTCTTGTTTCCGAAGTTTATTGCGATAGTAGAAGTATATTCCTATACTCATACTGAGTAAAATGGTGATGACGAGTGCTAAAATGAATGTTGTCAGATTTTGTTTTGCAGTCGTGGCCTCTACTTTGCTATTGTGTTGATGCTCAATTACAGAAGCTTTTGTTTGAGATTCTATAATGCGAATTGAATCAACATATTTCTGATACTTAGTCATATACTGATTCATGCTTTTAATGTCCCCTTTTAAATATGACACATTTACTAAAATTCGATAGCATTCTCTTCTTGTATAGTGATTCGCAGGATACTTTAGTGATTTGAATGCGTAGACAGTTGATGAGTCATATTGTTTTATATTAAACAGAACATCTGCAACTGTAAAATACCTTATTGATTTATTAATTTCTTTTACTGGGTAAGATAAAGTCTTCTTGTAATAGTATAATGCGGAGTCATATTGCTTGTTATGGTAGTAGGAAGTTCCAATTTCACTTAGGGCTGCGCCAAATGTTAGTGAATCAGGATTTAATGAATATACTTTTTTATAATATAATCTCGCAATTTTATATTTTTTTTCTACTACATAGGTGTAACCAATATTAAGATATACATTTAATATATTCGCCATTTTGCCAGCTTTAGTGAAGAGACTTGCTGCCATACGATATTTCCTTCGTGCCTCATTATTCTCTTTTTGTATGAAATTGATTGTTGCTAAGTCATCATAGATTTTACCTAAGAGTAGATAGTCAGAATTTGGATTACAATTATCTATTGATTTGTAGAATTCTATAGATGCTTTCTCATACTCCGTTTTATACTTGAGTTTTCTTCCCTTGTAAAAGTATGTCATTGCAAGGTGCGGTTTATCCTCTTGCTTCAGATAATAGTTTATTGAGAAGTCAATCAATGAATCCGGCTGTAAGGTCATATCATTTTTATCCAATGCTTCAAAGAGGAGTATGCCGTACAAAGCCTTATTGGCATTAGAACTGTATTTTTCAGGACGTAGCTTTTGCAGAATATGTAATGCGGAATCGGGGTGTGTTTCCATTACTTGTTCTGCAATTTTTAGCTCATTGGGAGTGAATGAGCAACTTGCGAATGAAAGACATATAATTAGAGAAAAGAGACGAACTGAAGTGATCATAATTTTGTATTTGCATATGGCAACTCCGGTTTCTTAATGTAAATTAAGAAAATCGGAAGTTTGCCTTAATGCAAAAATACAAAAATTATTAATGAAAACAACAAAGCTATTAAAACAGATAAATCGTAAAGTTGTTAGCGGCTTTATATTGAGCTGGGCTTGCTGCTTTGTTACGCTTTACAGAGCCATGCTCTAAAAGCTAAACCGCATGCTGGAATATCATTTTTTTGGTTGTGCCCTATCGGTTTAAAGCTTTCGTAACTCTGAGTTGATTGTTCAGTTGTTTTCTCGTTTTGTGGAGCAGCTTTTTCTCCAACTATTTCAACTGTAGTTTCAAACATGCCTTGTCTAAGTTCGTTGCTAGGAATGATTGATACATTAACCGAATTTACGTTTGGATTCCACGTTTTGTTATAAAGTTGTCCTTTGATAATTGGATACATAGATACCAAGCCTGTATCTACTTTGTTTCCACTTAAAACAAGATCAGATGTTTTCTTGTTGAAAGTAGTAATAACCTTTGTAGCAAAACTGCGGTCAATTTCAAGACCTTCCTTTATCATTTCATCAATAATGTCCGACAAATATAGATTTTTGTTTATAGTAACTTCTGCACTATATTCGCTCGTGTTGTATGACTGATTGTTTTTAGTCAGCCAGACTTTTAATACTTTTATCATACCCTAAGTGTTTTGAAAGTTTCTACTTATTAATTGTCGTTGTCTTGACAACGAGGCGGCATGCAAACTCCGCCTCGTTTTAATTTTATTCTATAATTCGAACTCACCTACTAAGTTGGTTGAACCATAGCTAATTTTTAGAGTGTAAACTCCACCATCCAAATTTTGTGTGTCGATAGCCGCATCTAAAGTCGAATAAGTGTTTACTGCTTCTTGATAAACCACATCGCCATTTTCATTTTCTAGCGTTACCTGTGCTACGCCTGCAGGATACAAGAAGTTTAATGTGATGTCTGTTTCATTTTGAGCAACATCAAGGGCGATGCGAACTGGTGCTCTAGTATTATTGTCAGTGATGATAGGACCGTCCGGTCTAAGAAGGACTTGGCCTGCATAAATTGCTTGTGATGAGAAAATGCAAAAAAGTGTCATTAATGTGGCACAAAGAATGGAGTTTAGTTTTTTCATAAAAATTGAGTTTTTGTAAAGTGATACTTGTGGTTTCGTAATGTAAAAGGGTGTTCTTTCAAGGTGCTAAGTTATACATAGCATACAATAGCTCCAAATATTTGGATGAAATAAAGTAGGACAAGCTGTTTTGTATCTATCTGTTTTATAAGTGTATATGACTGGACACAAGGAAAAAATCAGGACAAGCAAAAATTGAGTAAAAATAGGGGTCGAAAAACAGGGGGGTAAAGGAGAGAAATTAGAAAATTACTGCTGAGAAATATTATATGATTATCTGCAAATCACCCTAGCGTATTTATATTATCGATTAAAGTAAGTGAAGGTGGGTTTCGCGATTTCTGAATCGCGTGAATTACTATTTGATCGCGATTCGGAATCATTCCCTTTAGTCATGACCTTTGATTCGCGAAACCTGACTTAAATAGAATATCTCTATCTATTCTGACACTTTGCGGAAATAATTAAATACTATTTGGATACTGATCTTTCCTTAAGAAGTTGATTTAACTTAAGTGTAGTTTTGAGCTTCATTTTTTGAGCCATGCGTTGTTTTAGTTTGTATAGGCTTTCAGGTTTGCAATCTAGCACCAAGGCCATATCTCCGCTGTGAATATTAAGTAGATAAAGACAACACCAGGTTATTTCTTTGTGCGTAACATCTGGGTAGGTTTTCTCAAGGAAGCTTACAATGTTGTTGAAGGTGCGATTCATACTTTCGCTAAATACCTTCCATTCATTTAGGTGTAGGCAGACACTGTACACTTCTTTATCCATAGCCTCTCGTTTGGCTAATGGTGATTTCCTGTATTCATCTATCTGTAATGATTTTGTTTCTTCTATTTTCTGAATAAAATTGTTTTTTAAATTCAGTTGTTTCTCTGTAAGTTGCAATTCTACCTCTTCTAATTGCTTTTCTTTGCCTTTGTTTCGTTGTCTTAACTTGAAAAATACAAACAAACTTGTTAAAATAACAAAGGGAAGTGTCCAGCCTAATATTACAAGGTAGTTCTTGGTTTTATGTGCAGTCTCGGTTGTTTGGTGTATGTTTTCTAAAACAGTTGTTTTTGTTTGAGTATCTATTTTTCTAACTGAATCTGTACAGTCCTGATATTTACTCAAGTATAAGGCCATTAATTTGAAATCTCCTTGTGAGTATTTCGAGTTTGCTAATACTCTATAGCATTCTTTTTGTGTCTGAAAATTTGATGGATGTTTTAGTGCTATAGTAGCATAATGTACCGCTGAATCATATCTTGATGTTAAGAAAAATAATTCAGCTAATGCGCAGCATCTTATGGAGTATTTGTTCTCCTTGCATGGGAAGATTAAACTTTTACGATAATATATTTCAGCTGAATCTAATTGTTTGGTATATTGGTAATTAGTTCCAATTTCTTGATATGCAGCTCCCAGTAAGATTGAATCATGACAAATAGAGATTGCTTTTCTATAGTATTGTAAGGCCATTTTGTAGTTTTTTTCGCAACGAAATGTAACTCCAATATCAATAATCCTAAAGCAAGCATCTACGGTCTTGCCTATGCGATTAAAACAATCTGCACCAAGCTGGTGTTTTTCTCTTGCTTTTTCATAATCTTGCTGAATAGAACAAATATATCCCATATCTCCGTAGATTTTCCCCATTAATGCATAGTCTTTTTTGTCCTGGCAGTTATCTAAGGCTTTCAAGTAGAGCTCAGTAGCTTCATCATAATGTTGTGCGTATTTGTACATACGACCTTTATAGAAATAGCATTTTGCTAAGCCGGCTTTGTCGTTTTTGTTTTGATAATAATCTAGAGAAAAGTTGATTGCCGAGTCAGGTTGGAGTGGTAGGTATTTCTTGTCCAATGCTTCGAAGAGTAGTAGACCGTAAAGAGCTTGGTCGGCACCGGTTAATGTCTGGTTGGGTTTAATTTGTTGCAAAAGATGCAGTGCAGAATCGGGTGCAGTTTCCATTAATTGCTCAGCAGTTTTCATTTTGTTGGGAAGCAATGAGCAACCTACAAGAAGTAGAAAGATGTATGGAATATATATGCGATATTTGAACTGCATGGCCGAGTATTGTAGTGTTAATGGTGATTCCCGCATGTATTTAAATACAAAACTACAAATTAAATTTCATTCTAAATCGATATTTTCGACATTATAACTTTGATTCAGAGTTAAAATTAGTTTGAAATGTTTTGTATTTTCGAACGACAAATTGAATAATCTTTATATTTACTAAAATGTATTTTATTTAGGCCACTGCTAGCGTAAAAATACTTACTTTTATTCCCTCTACTTCGATTAGTGCACGAACGCAAGCTTCAAGAGTTGAACCCGTAGTAAGCACATCATCAATTAGTAAAACATGTTTACCCGTTAAAATATTTTGGTTTTGTAATATAAAAAGACCTTCGGTATTTTCGTATCGTTCGTAAACTGTCTTTTTTGTTTGAGTAGTGTTCTCACGTATGCGAATCAGGTTTGTTGTGTCAATAGGCTTTTCAAGTATTTTTGCCAATCCTTTTCCTATACATTCACTCTGGTTATAACCCCTGGATTTGTACCTTTTTGGATGGAGTGGTACTGGTATGATGACATCAATTGAAGTGAAATCAACTGAATCCAATAATTCTACTGCTGCATATTTTCCAAGTAATTCACCTATATCTTGATTGTTTCTGTATTTTAAACTGTGTAATATTTTCTGAAAAGGGGATCCTTTATGAAAATAGAAAAAGGCAGTGCCTCTTTGAATAGGCACTTTACCCCAGAATCGTTTCTCAATTGGGTTGTTACTATCGAGATGGTAGTTTGTTTTCGGGATGCTGTATAAGCAGCTAATGCATAGTTGTTGCTCTTGTTTCTGTAGGTTTTCTCCACATACAATGCATAGTTTTGGAAACATTAGGTTTAAAAAATCTGTTAGCGCTGATTTCATAATCCAACTATATTAATGAAATAATGTAATTGCATTCCAAGCCTTGGGGACAAAGATTAATAACCCTACTATTACAGAGATAATGGCGCATATTAGTACTGCGCCGGCAGCGATATCTTTAGCTTTCCCTGCCAGTGGGTGATGGTTTGGAGAAACTAAATCCACAATGTTTTCAATAGCTGTATTTGCCATCTCCATTCCAAATACCAGTCCAATGCAAAGCAAGCAACATATCCATTCGATTGTACTTATTTTAAATGTAAATCCACATATTAGAACTAATATTGCAATGCATATATGAATTTTCATGTTAGCTTCAGTTCCAAATACGATGCGGATTCCTCGTCCGGCGTATCCAAAACTTTGCACTCTTTTTTTTAATATTCTCATTTTGTGTTGATTTGCTTGCAAATTAAGCTAAAAACTTTCAAATTGCTCTCTTTTTTTTGTGAAAAAGTCCGAAAAACATTTTGTTTGTCGGACTTTTTGTATTTATTTGGCGTTTATTTGTGACTAAATCTTTACACGTTCAATATATGATCCGTTGCGAGTGTCTACCTTAATGGTTTCCCCATCGTTAATAAATAATGGAACGCGAACAGTTGCTCCAGTTTCAACTGTTGCCGGTTTTGTAGCGTTGGTTGCAGTATCACCTTTCAATCCAGGTTCTGTGTAGGTAATTTTTAGAGCAACCTGAACCGGAAGATCAACATAAAGAATTGTTTCAGATTGTGCGTGAGTTACGACCTCGCAAATCATACCTTCTTTCAAGAAATCAACACCATTGATAATGTCTTTGTTTACAGATACTTGTTCGTAATCTTCGTTGTTCATGAAGTTGTAACCCGCTTCATCTTGATAAAGATATTGATAATCGCGTCGTTCGATACGCACTTCTTCTATGCGAATTCCAGAGTTAAATGTTCTGTCAAGTGTACGCCCTGTAACAACGTTTTTCATTTTTGTACGAACAAAAGCTGGTCCTTTTCCCGGTTTAACGTGAAGAAATTCTGTGATAAAATAGTATTGGCCATCAATGTCCAAACACATTCCATTTTTAATATCTGCTGTAGTAGCCATATATTTAATTTATAATTAATAATGCATAATTTATAATTGAAATATAAGCAACCTCGCGATTTTATATCAATTATTATTTTTTCGATTACAAAAGTACAATTTTTATTTTGAATGCCAAAATGAGCAGAAAATCAGTGCGTTATAATAAAAGCCACTGTGTTATGGACAGTGGCTTTTATCGACATTTTTTAGTACTATTGTTTTTTTGTTGTTATTTATCGTTACGTTTTTGCACGTTGTAATAAATTTTCATTTGGTTGCCCAATATTTTTGTAAATCCTTTCACATCGTCGGCACTCCAGGCGCGGTTTATCTCGCCATATTCGCCAAAGTCAGTTTTCATTAAATCGAAGGTGCTTTCCACACCCACCAATGTGTAATTATAGGGGCGAAGTTTTACAATTACTGTTCCCGTCACGTTTTGTTGTGAGCTTTGTAGGAATTGCTCAATATCACGCATAACAGGTTCAAGATATTGTGCTTCATGAAGAAACATACCATACCAGTTGCCCAATTGGTCTTTCCAATACTGCTGCCACTTGGTAAGTGTATGCTTTTCAAGCATCTTATGAGCATTGATAATTAATAAAGGAGCTGCAGCTTCAAATCCAACTCGTCCTTTTATGCCAATAATTGTGTCGCCAATGTGCATATCACGACCAATTCCATATTTATTGGCTATTTCTTCAAGTTGGTTGATTAATAAGACTTTGTTTTTATTTGTGTTTCCGTTCACCGAGCAGATTTCGCCATTCTCAAAACCAATAGTGACTGTTTCTTCACCTTGTTTTTCTACTTGGCTTGGGTACGCTTCTTCAGGTAAGGTTTGTTCTGATTTCAATGTTTCTTTTCCGCCAATACTTGTTCCCCACAAACCTTTGTTGATTGAGTACTCCATTTTTTTGAAATCTGCTTCAAAACCATGGTCTCTTAAATAGTTGATTTCATATTCGCGGGTTAAAACCATGTCGCGGGTGGGAGTGAGGACTTTAATTTCGGGAGCGATTACATCGAATGTAAGGTCGAAACGAACTTGGTCGTTTCCGGCGCCCGTACTGCCATGGGCTACATATTCAGCTCCAATTTCTTTGGCGTAATTGATAATAGCAATAGCTTGAAAAATACGTTCTGAACTTACCGAGATGGGGTAGGTGCCATTACGGAGCACATTGCCAAAAACCATATATTTGATGCTTTTATCGTAATACTCTTGCGTTACGTCCAAGGTTACATGGCTTACGGCTCCTAAACGGTATGCTTTATCTTCAATAACTTTCAGTTCCTCAGCGCTAAATCCACCAGTGTTTGCAACTGCAGTGTGTACTTCATATCCTTTTTCCTGTGACAGATACATGGCGCAAAACGAAGTGTCTAGTCCTCCGCTAAATGCTAATAATACTTTTTCTTTCATGTTGTTTATGTCTTCGGCCAACAGACTCAATTATCGGTCGTTGTTTACTAATTATGGTTTTATTTTTCGATGTCTTTTGCGGGGTCGAAAAGCATACCTGTACACAGGCAATGTTTACGACTGGTACGTTGCAAAATATCATAGTTCACGCAACTTTGGCAACCTTTCCAAAAAGCTTCGTCGTCAGTGAGTTCAGAGAATGTAACAGGTTTGTATCCTAGCTCTGAGTTAATTTTCATTACTGCTAAGCCAGTTGTTAGCCCGAAAATTTTAGCATCCGGATAGCGTTGCCTTGATAGTTCAAATGCTTTACGTTTAATACGTTTTGCTAAACCATGTCCACGGAATTTGTCTACAACTATTAAGCCCGAATTGGCAACAAATTTCTTGTTTCCCCAAGATTCGATGTAACAAAATCCTGCGAATTCAGTTCCTGCCAAGGCAATAATAGCCTTTCCTTCTTTCATTTTTTGCACGATATATTCGGGAGAACGTCTCGCAATTCCTGTACCGCGAACTTTGGCTGCGTCAGCTATGGTGGTCAAAATTGTATCAACATATTCTAAAAAACGCTCATCAGCTACTTGTACCGTGATCTCGTCAACGGTAATATTTGTGTCCATATTCAATAATGAATGAGTTCTATTTACTTTGGAAGTATTCGTTCCAACGTATTTCACTTACTTTAATAAATTCTCTAAGTCATTTTTCAATGGCTTTTCTCAATGTAAAATAGTTCTCGCTATTTTTTCTTCTACTCTTTTTCAGAAAAGGTGATATTGAGCATTCCTAGAATATCCTCTCGTGATACACCTTCACGTGGAATTACCAATATTGTATCATCGCCTGCGATTGTGCCAAGTACCTCATCGTTCGCCTTGTTATCAATATCCCAGGCAATAGCGCTTGCGTAGCCGGGTTTTGTTTTGACAACAGCTAATTGTCCGGAAAATTCAATACTTCGAACCGCCCCGTGAGACTGTAGAGTGTTGAATGTTCCTTCAATAGGAATAGGTTTGTTTACCGGAGGTAAAATATACTTGTACGCTCCATTAGACAACGGCGTTTTCGCCACCTTAAGTAATTTTAAATCGCGAGACAAAGTAGCTTGTGTTACTTCACATTGTTTGTCCATAAGAATTTTCAGTAATTCTTCCTGACTCCCAACTACACTCGATCTTAGTATTTCTGAAATAATCTGTAAACGGTTTCGCTTATTCTTCATAAATGTATAATTATTTAGATTTTGGGCAAAAGTAATACAAATATTGTATAAGTCAATGCATTTAGCTATAATTATTCATTCTATTTGGATTATTCTTTGTTTTTGTAATTAATATACGGTTATTATGCAGAAAAGAATACATTTTAAACGTATGTTTTTGGTATATCTCTGAATTTCTTATGCAAAAATACAAATAAATGATCAATTGAACTTGGATGTTATTGTATATTTGACAATATATTTTTCTTGTTTCATATAAGGGATTTTTAAGGATAAAAATAATAAATTCATACTTTCTTGTTTCTGTTTGTAACAAAATGGTACTCAAAAAAACGGGATTAAATTTGAAATGTTATAAAATGTTGTAGAATGCCAATTTATTGTCTATGACTAACAGTTGTGTATGCTTCTAAATATCATTTTTTAGTAGATCTAAACTGCAAAGGACCTTGTTTGTCCGATAAAGTGTAAGAAAAAAATAGGAAATGACAGCCGTTGTGTCTTTTCCTATTAGATATATACGTATTGAAAAATTGAATAATTAGTTCTGCTCGCCCAAGTCCATGTTTATTTCTCCTGTACCTGTTTTTTTCTTCATGTCTGTCTGTTTTGGTTTCATATTGCCAAAATTATAGCTTGCAGATATGCCAATCATACGTCGATGAAAGTATGATTCTGCGATTTGGTAGAATCCGTTACCATATGTAACAGTTTTTTCTTTGTTGAAATTGAATATATCCATAGCCATCACATTCACACTTAATTTTCTATTGAAAAATGTTTTGCGTAGCCCAAGATCAATTTTGTATTCTGCGCTTTCTTTGCCTTGTGCAATAAGAGTTGGCGAAGAGTATTCTCCCGTAATTTGTCCAGACATAGTTTTGCTAAGCATAAGGTTAGCGATCATGTTAGCACTCCATGAAAATGTACTTTGACCGGGAATGGTGGTTGAAATTGCATTATTGTATGGATTTACGTAAACTGATGAATTTATCTTGCTATAATATAAATTTGCTGAAGATGTGAGGCTTAAAATTGTGAATAGTTGATTTTTTGCTACAACTTCTAATCCTGAATTTTGCCTTTTAGCAATGTTCATATATGTATTTTCCATTGTTCCTGCATTAAAGAAACGTACATTTTCAATTACATTGTCGGTTATACGATAATATGCTGAAGCTGAAAGTGAGTGATTTGACCATGATTTTAAATAATTAAGTTCCAAAGCTGACGAATACTCAGGTAATAAGTTTGGATTACCATATGATATGCTCGTAGAATCTGAATAGTCTCGGAATGGGCTAATTTGTCGACCGCGAGGACGATTAACCCTGCGCGTATAATTCAGTTGAATTTCATCTGACTTAGAGAGTGTATATGATAAATACATGCTCGGAAATAACTGAAGTGTTGGTTTTGGATCAATTGTTTGTGCATCAATTACCGTAGTGTTTGTGAATTTTTTATCAAGATATTCTGCGCGTAAGCCTCCTTGGACACTAAATTTATTAAGAAATCTGTCTCCGTAGGTTACATACGCAGCATGTATCATTTCATTATAATCGAACTTGTCTTGATATTCTGGTAAGCTTACATTTGTTAGTGTGTAGTAGCCTGATGCATCGCTTAGTCTATCGCTCACTGTGCTTTGCCAGCCAGCTTCAAAGCGACTAGTTTCTGTGAACTTATTTGTATAGTCAGTTTTAAATACAAATTCTTTATTGTTGTTGTCTGAACTTTGTGTTTTGTCATTTAGAGGTGCTGGAAGATCGGTTTGTTGGTAGCGATTGTCACCTCCACGATTGTGTGCAGAATACGACAGACTTGTTAATAAGTTATTATTTCCTTTGCTGTCAAAGTCGTGTCGAAAATCTAAATTTACATTTATGCTGGGACGAGTTCCTGTTCCTGTATTTGTTTGAGTGTAATTTCTGATAAGTTGGTTGTTGATTAAGTCTGTTTTTAGGTAGTTTAATGTGGTATTTGAATTTCCACTTCCTTCCATTCCGAATCCTCCAACGCTTATTGTGTTTTTATCGTTTAAATGATAATCAATACCTGTGCGAACAAAAAGTCCTGAGAAAGAATTAAGCGTGACATTATTTTGAGTCAATATAGTGTCAGCCAGTGATGGTGTTGCGTTGTTGTAGCGCGTATTGTTTCCGCCCCCTTTAAAATTCATGGCACGATATCCAATGTTTAGATAAGCATCTATTTTACCGCTGTTGTAATTAATGTTGGTTCCGAACGACTTGCCCATTTTGCCACCGGTTGGATACATTAATCCTGCTGAAATGCTTCCATAATATCCGGCTTTGCGGTTCTTCTTCATTACCAGATTGATAATTCCCGCTGTTCCTTCCGGATTGAATTTGGCGGATGGATTGGTCATTATTTCAATTGACTCAATACTTTCGGCCGGCATTTGCTGTAAAACTTGAGCACGGTTGTCGGCTGTAAGTCCTGATGGTTTTCCGTTTATCCACACTTCTACGTTGGCATCTTTTCGTAGTGAAACATTTCCTTCATTGTCGACTTTTACTGATGGTATATTTTTTAAAACATCGGAGGCTGACCCTCCAGCAGCTGAAATATTTTTATCTACACTAAATACCTTTTTATCAATATCGAAACGCATTTGGGATCCTTGACCAATTACTTCAACAGCTGCAAGGTTCTTTGAGCTCCCTTCTAGTTGTATTGTTCCTAGATTTAATGAATTTTCAGCAACTAATAATTCTTGATTGCGGGTGTTATAGCCGACATAGCTTACGCGGAGGGAGTATTTCCCGTTATTTACTGTTGGTAATGTGAAATCGCCACTAGCATTGGATACAACACTTGCTACCGGAATACTATTCCCCGGTTTAAATACTGTAACATTTACGAAATCTAGCGGAGATTGAGTGTTGGCATCTATGACTTTGCCTTTTACACTTACTGCTGATAATACAGGTAAGGATATGAAAAGGAAAAGGGCGAAATAAAGATTTTTTTTCATGAAGTTATATTGACTTTTGTCTAATGTGTTGTGCTCGTTAGCAACGTACATTTGACTTTCAAAGTTACTGTAGGTTTAATCAGTTTTGGAATTTTGACAAAAAAAAGGCATTTGAAACAAATGCCTTTTTTCTTATGAATTATTTCAATCAAAAGTTGGGAAGTAAGTATTTTTCACGTGATTTGAAGATGTTGCTTACTTTATTTACTTCAAGGAAAGTAGTTCCAAGTCCCATACCATAGCTTCCGCTCAAGTAGCAAACTGAATCGTTTTCTGTGATCCAACCTTTTTGAATCAAATCTTTCAAGGCTGTTAGGAAATATTGTTGTACATTTTCGCCCTCAGGTTGATAAATTGGGAAAACGCCGTATGAAAGTGCCAATTGACGTACCATACGCTCGTGATAACAAATTGATAAAACAGGAGCAAAGCCACGGTATGCAGCTAGATAGCGGGTTGTACGTCCGGTATAAGTGTCTGTAATGATTGCTTTTGTTCCTAATTTTGTGCTTGTTTCAACTGCTGCATTAGATAGGAATGAAGTCAAGTCATTGGTGTCGATGTCAATTGGAATGTCGTTCTCAGCCATTTTTGTTTTTTCAGCTTCTTTGGCAATTGTAGCCATAGTGCGTACTGCTTCAACTGGATATTTACCATAAGCAGTTTCGCCACTTAGCATTAAAGCATCTGTGCGATAATAAATTGCGTTGGCAATGTCTGTAACCTCTGCACGTGTAGGACGTGGGTTTTTAATCATGGTGTGAAGCATTTGAGTAGCTACGATCACCGGTTTTTTAGCCTGAACACATTTGCGAATCAAACGACGTTGAATTCCAGGAATTTTTTCTTGAGCAACTTCAATACCCAAGTCACCACGGGCAATCATTACGCCGTAAGTATATTCAAGAATTTCATCGATATTATCAACACCTTCCTGATTTTCAATTTTAGAAATAATTTTAATATCGCTGTTGTGTTCGTCCAAGATTTTTTGAATTTCGATAACATCATGTTTGTTACGAACGAATGAGTGGGCAATAAAGTCAAGATCCATTTCAATAGCCAAAAGGATATTTGTACGGTCTTTTTCGGTAAGTGATGGTAGGTTGATACGTACACCTGGTATATTTACACTTTTGCGACTTCCCAAATTACCACTGTTTTGTACAGTACAAACTAAATAATCAGCTTCTTTAGAATCAACGCGCAAGTCAATTTCACCATCGTCAAAAAGAACACTGTCACCAATATTCAAATCGCGTACGAAATGAGGATAATTTACAGCAATACATTCTTTTGTAGAAAGAAGGTCTGGATTTCCAACAAGTTTAACTACATCGCCTGTTTCCAAATCAATAGAATCATTTTCTACTTTAGTGGTGCGAATCTCAGGACCTTTAGTGTCCATTAGGATAGCAATGTTTTTGCTTACCGCACGAGTGTTGTTAACGATTCTCTCGAATCCTTCACGTTGCAAGTGAGCTGAGTTCATACGAACTACGTTGATACCCTCGTTGTACAATTCACGAAGAAAATCTACTTCGCAACGAAGGTCACTAATCGTTGCGACAATTTTTGTTGACTTAGACATACAATCTTTTTTTTTTGTTATTATTCCACTCCTGCAAAGATGCATTGGAGTTAGAATGGTTTATAAAATAACTATTTAATACTTATTCAATTAAAATGTAAAATGGCATCAATACCTAAACGGTACGAGTCCAACCCGAATCCGACGATACAACCTTTGCAAACTTCGGATAAATAAGAGTGGTGGCGGTAAGCCTCTCGTTTAAATACATTTGAAATGTGAACTTCCAATACTGGTGCTGTGATTGACCTAATGGCATCGGCAATGGCAATGGAAGTATGTGTGTACGCTCCGGCATTAAGTACAATTCCGTCATACGAAAAACCTACTTCGTGAAGTTTGTTTATTAGCTCGCCTTCAATGTTCGACTGAAAATAATCCAATTGCACATCGGGAAATTGGTTTTTTAGTTCTTGTAAATAGGCCTCGAAGGTTTGATTACCATACACTGTTGGCTCTCGTTTGCCTAGCAAGTTGAGGTTCGGTCCGTTGATAATCTGAATGCGTTTCATTGAATGTGTTTTTTTAATCTGTCCAAATTTCTAATGGTAATAAAAAGAATATATACCGAGGGAATTAAACAAACAAAATTGGCTAAAATCATTGGAATATCAGGAATAAGTACGCCGTACATAAACCAAAAGAAGATTCCCAACGTCATAATTATGTACATTCCAAGAGATATACTGCTTGTGTCTCCGGTTTTAATAACCTTGTAAGCTTGCGGAAACTGAGCAATAGCGGTGCAAAAGCCTGCTAAATATCCCACAATCACAATATCGAACGTCATAATTATATTTTTTGCAAAAGTAGTAAAAAAATGTGATGGGTGAAATAGCTTTGCTGTTATTTTTAAGCACTTAACGCATTAAAATTGGTGTGCCAATTTCCTCTATGAGACTAATTGATATGCATAAGAATTATCAGTAAGAAATCATTGGTAAACAATATGCAGTAACCAAAAGTCAAATAGATATAATTGTTGTAATTTTACATCGAAATAAATTTTATTGGATATTTCATGTTTAACAACGGAGTATTTATACAATAGAGAGATGTCGAAATATAAAATCCTACAATAGATTATTATAAAAATAAGCTTATGAAAACGAATCAAATACAATTCCCATTAAATCTAACCTTTAATATTGGCACCTTTAGCAATGATTTCGTTTCGAAAGATGCTGATGGGCATACTGTTGCCTATGTACGACAAAAAATATTGAAACTCATTGACGAAGTTCAAGTCTTTACCGATGAGACTCGTTTGCAGCAAAGCTATACTATTAAAGCTAATCAATGGTTGGATTTTTCGGCCTCTTATAAATTTATTGATTGCAATGGTTTTGAAATTGGATGCATAGCTCGCAAAGGTTGGGCATCGTTGTGGAAAGCTAATTATGATATTTTTGATGAGAATCAACAAAAAGATTTATTTGTGCGTGAGGAAAATCCAATGGCAAAGGTTTTTGATAGTATGTTGGGTGAAGTGCCGATTTTAGGTATATTGACCGGTTATTTCTTTCACCCTGCGTATAGCGTGTCACGACCAGATGGAACTTTAGTGGCGCGCCTTGTCAAAGAACCTTCCTTTTTCGGTCGGAAATTTAAAATAGAAAAACTCAATAATTTCGAAAAAGGTGAAGAAGAAAGAATACTTCTTGGCCTTATGATGATGATTCTATTGGAACGAAGAAGAGGCTAACTCAGTTGTCTCTCAGAGCAATTTCCTTACCTTCGCAATTTATTAAAATAAGAAAAATAAATATTTACCCTAAACGCTTTTATTTATCCTTGTAGGATTATACACTATGGCTCAAGACAATTTAAGTTATCAAACACCACCGCTAAGCATTCTTCAGTTGGCCGATTACGAACGATCTCCATCCGTGGCAATGGATACAAAAAAAGAATATATGTTGCTTAGTTATAGGAGTACTTATAAAACCTTAGAAGATCTTAATCAGCAGGAAATTAGTGTTGGCGGTTTACGTATAAATCCGGTGACTAATATTGCAACTTCAACGAGTTATATCAATAATTTGAAGGTTCGTAAGTTGATTAATATTGAGCCGACTCAAGTGATGGATTTACCAATAAATCCTCGCATAACTAATGTCGCATGGTCGCCCGATGAAACAAAAATTGCATTTACACATACCTCGACTGATGGTGTTGAACTTTGGTTGCTCGATATTGCCTCTGCTCAAGCCGTACAACTTACCGGGCCGGTAGTGAATGCAAATTTAGGGAGTCCGTTGAATTGGTATCGTGATAGTAAGCATATCCTTGTTAGATTGTTGCCTAAAAACAGACCTGTATTGCATGATGCCAAGGAAAATCTTCCCACAGGTCCCACCGTGTCGGTGAGTGATGGCTCGAAAGCTCAAAACAGAACATATCCTGACTTGTTGAAAAACTCAACTGATGAGGCAAATTTTGTTTCACTCACTACATCTGAATTGTACAAGGTCTCGTTAGCGGGTGATGCTGAATTTTTTATGGGTGGAGATATGTATGCCGGTGAAAATATCTCGCCCGATGGCAAGTATATTCTTATTACTACCCTGCACAAACCTTTTTCGTATATTGTTCCTTTAAACAGGTTTCCTCAATTGAGCATCGTCTATACTATGGGTGGCGAGAAAGTGAAAACTGTAAATGAAGTTCCTCTTTCTGAAGTATTGCCTAAGGGTTTTATGGCTGTAAGAATAGGAAAACGTGATATGGGTTGGCGTTCGGATGTTCCGTCTACACTTTATTATGCCGAAGCTTTAGATGGAGGTGACCCGCAAGTAAAAGTGGAACATCGCGATGCTCTTTTTCAATGGGAGGTTCCGTTTAACGAAGCAGCAGTATTATTTACTAAAACTATTTCAAGATTTTCTCATATTCTCTGGGGCAACGCTTCTGTTGCAATTATGCAGGACGAATGGTATGATACTCGTAATGAGAAAACGTACTTAATTAATCCATCTGTACTAGATGATAATCCAACGGTAATTAATGATAGAAATTTTCAGGATGTTCATTCAGATCCCGGACATTTTGAAATGTGCAAAAATGAGTTTGGGAAATATGTTTTAGCCGTAGAAAATAATAGCTTGTATCGAATTGGCGATGGCTTTACACCAAAAGGACAGTTTCCGTTTATTGATGAATTAAATTTAGAAACACTCAACTCAAAAAGAATTTATCAATCGGCTTACACCGATAAAATTGAAGAGATTTATTCAATTGAAGACTTTAAAACCGGTGAAGTGCTGGTGCGGATTCAATCGGCTAACGAATATCCGAACTATTATTTCCGCTACATCAATGCGAAAAATAAGTTGACTCAGCTTACGCATTTCCCTAATCCATTTGAAAGCATTAAGACTGTCTACAAAGAACTTATAAAGTATAAACGTCCCGATGGTGTAGAATTAACGGGAACCCTGTATTTACCTGTGGGGTATGACCGTGTGAAGAAAGAGAAACTTCCACTTCTTATTTGGGCCTACCCGGCCGAATATAAAGATAAAAATAGTGCAGGTCAAAGTACCAATAATCCTAATGAGTTTACTTTTCCTAATTATGGTTCATTTGTATATTGGGTAACACGTGGTTATGCTGTGTTGGATGATGCGGCCTTCCCAATTGTTGGTGAAGGAAAAACAGAACCCAATGATAACTTTTTGGAGCAACTAATTGCTAATGCCATGGCTGCTATCAATGCCGTGGATTCGTTGGGTTATATCAATAGAAAAAAAGTGGCTATAGGAGGACATTCATATGGCGCTTTTATGACGGCCAACTTGCTTACTCATTGCAATTTGTTTGCATGTGGAATCGCCAGAAGTGGGGCTTATAATCGTACGTTAACTCCTTTTGGTTTTCAGAGCGAGCAGCGCAACTATTGGGATGCTCCAAAGGTGTACAATAATATGTCGCCGTTTATGAATGCTGATAAAATGAAAACTCCCTTGTTGCTTGTTCATGGCGAAGCCGATAATAACCCGGGAACATTTACCTTACAAACGGAACGATATTTTCAGGCTTTGAAGGGGCTTGGTGCACCTGCGCGAATGGTGATTCTACCCAAAGAATCACACGGCTACGTGGCTCGTGAGAATATCTTGCATTTGCTTTGGGAGCAAGATCAGTTTTTGGAAAAATACTTGAAGGGAAATGAATGATGTGATGATAGGATGATTTGAATCCTATTTTACAATATAAAAGCGTTCGGGTAAACACTGTCTTTTGTGTTATGCCCGAACGTTCTTGTTTTTTAGGGATAATAAGTTGGTATAACTTGTGGTTAATCGTTGTTTAATTTTTGCTGCAGACTTCCATAAAGAGTAAATGCCGCTAAGAAACAGCAAGAACAGTAAGCCATCGCCTACAGGTATAGGTGGTCCTGTTGGGTCACCTCCAATATCAGTGCCACCAAAACCATCTCCTGACTTGCGAACGCTTTGTTGGGTTGTTCCAGTAGTACTAAGGGTTCCATTTGTAGTTAATGAACTTGTAGTCCCGGCAGCGTCTTGTGCTGTTGTACCTTGATGGCTTTCCGCATTTATGGCGAGGGTCGTTACGCCCGAATTTGATCCTACTGATGCACCGGATTTGTTTGTAGAGCTTGATCCGCCAGAGTTGTTAGCGTATTCCGATCTGCCGGCTTCGCTGGATGATCCTATGCTAGATGCAGCATAGGAAGCGTTATGGGGAGAGTATTCGGGAATGGATATATCGGCTTGCTCGTACTGAGCATTGGTGGTTTGAGTCGGAGCATTTGAAATGCCATCATGAAAATCGACTCCTTGGGTGACGACAAAATAATTATCGGGTTGTGATGAAGAATCTATAGTTCTAATCGCACTATAGGCGATGAAGAGAAACAGAGCCACTCCCGACAATAGGGAAAACAATATGTTTGCATTCGATTTGTCCATTTTGGTGCGTATTATTCATTCAGTTCTCTTTTTTTGATACTTGCTTATCTTCAATAAGTATTCAATAGTTTTTTTTTTTGACTCAATTGGATTTTATTAAACCACAGTCGGTATCATTTCACAAACCGCGGTTTAATAAAACCAATTTAAGAAACCCTTTATCTCCTTTTCAATAATCACTTGTTTAAAGGAGAAACTATTAAATCAATCTATTCAAAAACACAATCACACTTAAAAAAAACTATTTTAAAGTTCGTATTGCTAGTAAATTAGTGTATGTTTATTAAGTTAGCCTGTTCAGTTGGTTGCTCGTAATCTGCTTTGACAGAAATCGTTTTCTCAGTAGCGTTTTTACACGAAACTTTACTTGAAGTCTGCGTATATACAAACGGAGTGAAAATAAAGGTGAAAAATATGTTTAGCGTATTCACAATTAAAGCTTTCATAATGTCGAGTCTATTGGATGAATATATAGGCTACTGTAATCAAGTGAAATAACTACATTGCAAACATACAAATATATTTCTATTATGCTGATATATAGTATTGTGTAGCGTTGAAGTTGACGTTTGTAGCAATTATTATAGTGAATAATTGTCCAACTAAACGCTTGTTGTTGTGTGTTCTAAAGCCATTATTTAATCAGATGCGGTGAGGACGATAAACCTAGCACAAAAATTAACGCTTTTCTAATAATGCCGACGCGGACTTAGCAAATTGTTGGTGTGTTGTTGAAATTAGTTTAAAGGCTCCGAAACTTATTGCTACATAGAACTACTGATTTGTATTCTCTGAATTGATCAATTTGGTCTGTCGGTGTTATTTTATGTCTATTTTTGGGCTAAATATATAACATTAATTAATAAAAAATAAGAATTCGAGAGCTATTATTGTTGGTAATTTAAAATGATTAATGTAATGAATACGACATTTTATTGTTATTAGACTTATTACTATTCACTTAAATGGCTCTAAGGGGAAGTAAATGTGATTATTTGTAACAAATATAAAATATTCATTAAAGATTTTGTCATTAATTAAATTATTTTTATTTTTGGATCGTTATTTTTATAACCATCAATAACGACCTAAGTGCACTAAAAATTACTGCCCTTCAATGATAAAATATGAACTCATAGTTGAATAGAAAAAAACAGTATTCAAAAATGAAAGAGTGATAGTAAGTACTCAATAATATTTAATGATATGTTTTAGTTGTGACCCCCAATCCGTCAGCCGACGGAGGCTTTAAGACGTAGTTTTTGAGATTTATTTTTTGCTCAGTCGATTATTTGACGCACTCTTAAGCCCCCATTTGGGGGTTGGGGGTCTAAAAATACAAAGAATTAAGAAATATATCAATAATAATTGTCACATACTTATGTCGTTTAAAGTGTTTTACGTGGTTTATAATATACGCTTTTTTTTACTCCGAAGGAGTAATCTGTGCATAACCCCCAGATTTATCTGGGGGTAAAAAAGGGAGACAATGAAGCAACCTCATTGAGGTTGTCCGATTTTTAATAATCTAAGTTTTTATTAAAGTATTATGAATAGCTATCGACAATCACTTTTCCACATTGTGTTTTGTACTTACAAACGCAAGAATGTGCTTCTTGAAGTGCACCACGAGGAATTATATAAATATATTTGGGGAATAATAAAAAATAGAAAAAGTGTTTTATATCGAATTAATGGAACTGAGAATCACATTCATATATTCTGTGATATACATTCTACGATTGGATTAGCTGATTTTGTCAAAGAAATAAAAACAGCGACGAATACATGGATAAAAACCTCAGGGAATTTTCAAAAATTCGAGTCATGGGCAGAAGGCTATTGTGGTTTATCTTATAGCAATAAAGACAAAGAGATGATAATAAACTATATAAAAAATCAGAAGGAACACCATCGTATAGCAAGTTTCGAGGATGAATTACGGACTTTGCTCACAGAACATGGGATTGAGTTTGATGAAAAGTTTCTTTTTGATGATTAGAATTTAGTGGATGATGTTGGGAAACTCCTACAGAGTTTCCTTTTTACAGATGCTCTTTCCCCCAGATACATATGGGGGTTATGCACAGTGAACTCTTACAGAGTTTACATTTCGGCATGCCAGTAGAGTAATCTCTTTGGGTTAAATTCCCCGAAGCTCTGCTTCGAAAAAAGAATTATTTTTCAAACAATACCTCGACAGCTCTGCTGCGAGGTAGTTTGATCAGCTTTTCGATTCACGTAGCTTTGAAAGCGCCAATAAGTTGGTGTATGATACCTTGGTGCTGCGCAAAACTCTGCAAAAGCAATATGATGTATTTGCGGAATATACCTTGTCGATGGCTACAGTACTTGGGACAGAGCCGTTCATCACAGTGTTGAAAACGATCAATTCTGTTCGTCGTTATTCTGGCGATATGCTGAAACGCAGAGAAGGTACGAAAGCTGCTGCCGATGCGAAAGCCGAGAATGCAGCAGTGAAATAAAACCGGCTTTAGTCTGAATACAAAAAACGCTCATTAGTCAGTTTTGAACTAATGAGCGTTTTTTTATGAACGGGATAACTGATATAAAACGTATAGCAGTTTATTTACGAGAAGTCTTTAATTTTGTAGCTTGCCGTTGTCTCCAGAATGTATACACGCCTACCATAACTAATAATGTCCACAAACCATCGCCTACTGGTATTGCATTTGGATTTTCAGGATCCCCTCCAATGTCGGTACCCCCCCCGTTAGACCTTGTTACCGGTGCGGTTTGCCTTGTACTTGTAGTAGCGGTACTGTTTAAAGTCAAACTACTGCTCAGCGAACTTACATCCCCATTTTGAGCTGTGGCCTTTCCCTGAGCTTGTTGTCTGGTGGTGTTGACGGCTAACGCTACACCGCCTTGTTGGCTGTAGTTCGTTGATTTGTTATCCTGTATTGCGGCTCCTACTGAATTTTGGACATCAAACTTTGAAGCACTTCCTTCGTATGTACCTTCGTTACCAGCTAATGGTGTGTAGGTAGTAGGTTCAATTTCAGCGTCATCGGTTTGAATCGTCGAACTTTTAGATGTTGGTGCATTTGCTATTCCTCCCTTGAAGTTTACCCCTTGATTATAGCTATAATAGCTCGTCGTGCCAACATATAAATCGGGTCTTCCAATAGGGGAATAAGCTACTACTAAGAACAATACTGCCCATGTTAGTGCCCAAATAATAATATTCCTTTTTTTCTTGGCCATAATTCTGTTTATTGAACGATTATACGTTTACTTACTTTTTCTCCGTTAGTGATGGCAGTTGTAACGTAAGCACCTTGAGTTAAATTGTCTATCTCTGTCACAGAATTAGGACCATAGATTTTCTTCGCAACGGTACGTCCTAAAACATCATAAAGGGTACATTCGCCCGAATTAGTAGACAAATTTTGAATAAATACTGTAGCTCGCGCGCTAAATATCTTTATACTTGATTCAGTATCCGGTGCATCTTTTTCGTAATACCGGGTAATGATTTTAAACCGCTTGCTTGGTTCGCTCGCAGGAGCAGTGGCAAATTTGTAGGTAGTACCACTCTCAGTAACATCCACGGTTTTATTTTCCACCAAATCTTGCAAATATACTCCGGCATATTTCTGTTTAATATTCTCGTGGGTAAACTTCAGGGTGTATTCCACCTCGTCGCCCGGTTGAAATGCAATGTCGGTATTGTGCATATCGGCTACCGAGTTTACCTGATAGTCGCCATCGGGTTCTACCGCGTATAGTTGTGGAGCCAACGATGATCCTAATATCTTTCGTCCATCCCAACCATTATCGAAGTTTTTTGTACAGCTAGGTTCTGTAAAAATCCACATTCTGTCGGAGTAATGAAGTCCTATTAAATCGATTTTAGTGGATATTAAGTCGGTACTAGAGACACTTTCGGACTTTTTGACGCGTAGTGGATGCACGTTCTTTACAATGACTGAACTATATTTAATTTGAATACTGCCGGGGCTGGTAGCAGCTGGCGATACTACAAGCGTATCTGTAGCTTTTACCAAAAATCCCGACATAGAAGGTATATCAAAGGGTACGCCATTAGATCCGGCAGCAGCTTTAGGTAATGCTATGTATTGCCCGGCAGTAGTTGAGGTTTCGTCATAAGTTGTACTACCACCATTGTTATACCACTTTGCAAACGACCCGGTGTTATATAGGTAGACCGTGCTTTCGGTGTTTGCCACATCATACACTATCTCGCGTGCATCGATAGCAGCTGCATAGGGATTTGATAATATGTGCTGACCACGGAAGTAAACTATAGGTACAGTATTTTTTGCTGTAACCGGTAGTAAAATCGTAGTGTCATTGTTAACTAATGTGCCTTGAAAGGTCAGGGTTTTAGGGGCAAGTTGCGTAATTTCATAGCCCTTAAATGGATATAGTACTGATGAATTGTCTAATTGATTCCATTTGGTATATAAACCGGATTTGTTCTCCTGATATTGGCGAACATAGGAGTCGTAGAATGTAGGATTAGCAGCAACAGATGTTAGCGGAATACCAAACAACTGCCAGTTGTATGAGTAAGGTACACCATTAACTACTATTGCAGTATCTTCCTTGTACGCCTTTGAATATAGCTCTATAGTTGCATATACGGGCTCTTTTCGAAGGTTGTAAAATATTAACGAACCGCTAGGTAGTATGCCTGTATTGTCTGCCTTTATCTGAATTTGATCGTATTTTTTAGTTATATCTGCCACCGCAGCTTGAATGATTTTATTGTTCACCACTAATTCTTTATCGGCAACGATAATAAGATTTCTGCCGGAAGCATTATTGATTAAGTTACCTACCACTCTATTGTAATCTAAATACAAATCATTTTTAGCGGCAGTTCCATAGCTGCCGACAACAGTACTTGCAAACTCTACATCATCTCCCGAAGCCGGAACTTTGATGGTCCAGTTAGCAGGGTTACTCCACACCGTACCGCCTGCGCCAACAGCTCCTAACCAGTAGTTTTTGGTTCCTGCTACTGCCATTGTTATTAAATTTGAAGTTGCATCTTTTGGATCTGTTTTTATACAACTACTATTTGATGTCATAACACATTTTATCACATCTCCGTCCGAAGGTACGTAGTTGAAAGTAGAACTGCTTGTTGATGGGTAGGAGACTACTATGTTAGCTTTATTGGTAACTGTCCATACATAAGTTGGAGCAGTTCCTCCATTTGTCGGCGTAGCAGTAAATATTGTGCTTGTTCCGGTTGTTCCAGTTGCAATTTTGGTTGCTACATTTAAAGTAGGTGTAGATATTGTAACCGCTGCTGCAGGGTTACTAGTAACATTTACTGATGAACTAACTTGTGTAACCGTTCTGAAATCTATATTATCAAGTGCAAAGTCATTACCTCCCTGGGCTGTATTCTGATTTCTTAAATCTAATGTCACGCTAGTACTGGAACCAGAATCCCAATTGTAGTAGTATTTTCTATAATTACCTACAGCCTGAACTGCGGTAAATGGTGTTCCTATGGGTTGATTGTTTGCATAGAGTTGTATAATAGAAGGATTTCCATCTACTACGCTTTGCAACCAATAGGAGAACTGATAAGTAGAGTTAGGGACTACTTTTACAGTTTCTGACCAGACGGTTACATTTGCAATAGTTGCTCCATTTATGACCATTTGTTTTGTTCCGGCATCAGGCGAGTCTACGCTGGTGCTAAATCCACTATGAAGCCAATGCGGAATGTCTATTATAGCATATATGCCCTCATTAGTGTTGTTTGTGCCATCTGCAGTAACGTTAATATAACTATAGCTACTTAGAAATCCTACATTACCAGCTTCAAAAGTGCCATTAGTGACAAGATTAGCCCCCGTTGGTAAACTGCCGGTTACGGTGTATGTACCGTACATACTCGAAGTTATTGGAGCATTTATTGTAGGGCCTGCTAGTTGGGAGTAATAATTGTTAGGGCCTGTCCAATATAGAATATTGATATCATTACTAGAGCTACCAAGTTCTATTTTATCGCCAGCGCAGTTTAGACCGCCACTGGTAAGAATAGAAGGTGTAGTTGCGAATACAGTACCACTACACATTACAGTTCGAGTTGTAGTACTCGACACCATTGTGATTGGTTTATCATTGTATGTTCCAACAGCTAATCCTGCTTTTAGACGAATATATAATTTTACATTGTCTACCATGCTGCTACCATTTTTTGGCAATATAATGGACTGTACAAATCCAATTCCGGTTGTCAATGAAATTTCAAATTCGGGAGGTGATGTTATGGTTATATCTGCTGGAAGTGAGGTTCCATTCACGATTAATGTTTGCTCACTCGATGGTCCGAAGTTGAAAACATATCCAAAACCGCCTAACAGGGCAGGAGAAATATTGATAGTTGGTGTTGCTGTTGTTCCTAAAGCAAAAAAGTAATTAACATTATTCGTCCTATCCGAGTTGCTGACATCATAAAAACCGGTAGTACCTCCAAGTGAAGAATAATTCCCATTTGAAGTGGAACTTTGTGCTATAACATTGTTTGGGTAAATTGTCATATCTCCCTTCCCTAAAGAAACAGTGGTGCTGGTAAAAGTACCGGCTGTGGTTAGTTTCCAGTATTCAGTAGTACTTACAGCCGTTAATGGGCTGCTATATGTCCCATAGGGGTTAGCATTGAAAGCTTGAACCTGTGCAGTTGGCGAAGTGCCGGTAATAGGATTGACTAAACTGTATGGTAAATAACTTGTATTTCCAACGGGGAATATATAGGTTACTGCACTAGTTAGGTTAGCAGGCAAATACCAATTTATCGGTCCGTTTATGTACGACAATGATGACCCACCCATTATACCTGAATTGGCAGTATTGGTAACCGTCAACAGGTTTGATAATGTTGTGTTTAGGTTACCAGTGATTAGAAGTATAGCTCTCGTAACAGTAGTTGGTTTATTTAAAGTCACACCTCCTGTGTTCTGAAGGGTAAGATTGTAAAATGAAGTAGAAATACCACCTCCAATTGTTTGCGCTGACGTGCCACTAAAAGTAACTGTCCCCTTTCCTGAGCTATAGGTACCATTGTTTGCCCAGTTTCCAGATACAAATAGATTGCTAGCAGAATCGGGTTTTTGTGTAAGTGATGCACCTGAATTTATAGTGATATTGTTACATAATCCTCCCAACGAACCAATGGTAGGATAATTTGTTACTCCCGATGGTATTACCACATCTGTTGTAGCTGTAGGTATTACGTTGTTACACCAGTTAGATGCTTTATTCCAATCGGTACTTGTAGCACCTGTCCAAGTGCCTGCACATTGAATTACTGTAACAGTAGCAGTTGAACTATATGCTGTTGGGCATGTGTTATTAGTCAATGCAGCACGGTAATAGGTTGTAGTTGTTAGGCCAGCTGTGGTGTAGGTAGCTGTTGTTCCACCACTCCCACCGGTTACAGTTGCCCATCCGGTACTTCCATTAGCAGATTGTTGCCATTGAATTGTTCCGGTGTAGCCTGTAACGGTTATCGTTGTTGTACCTCCAGAGTTAATTGCACCTACTGCTGCAACAGCAGTCCCTCCGACGTTCGGTTGACTAACCGTAATTTGTACAATAGTCGAAGTATTTCCACAACCTGAATTTACAGTACGTCTATACCAGGTAGTTTGGCTAATTGCTGTTGGGGTGTAATCTTTGGATGTCGCACCTGTAATGGTGGCAAAGCCAGATGTTGCGTTGGTTGTACTACTTTCCCATATATATGTATATGTGCCTGTTCCACCTGTGGGTGTAGATCCTGTTATAATACCGGGGTTACTCCCCGAACAGACAGGCATGGCGTAAGTTGCAGAAACGTATAAACTTTTAACTGTGCCAAAACATGGATCTCCAAAATTGCCAATGGTTGCAGCTATTGTGGCTGTATTGTTTCCCAATAATGCAGCTTCGCACACCGATTGGCTAGTAGCTGCATGACAGGCACCTTGCACAAAATTTGGTGCTGTACCTGAGGGCGAACCGAAACTGGCAAACTCTACTTTCGTAAATGCTGCTCCAGTAGGAGCTGTAAGCACTGCATTTGCATTCTCAGCAGCAGTAGCAGAAATAATACCAGTTGAATAGCTAATGGAGTTAGAACTCACATTACAAGTCATACCTGTTGTTGCATTTAGAAGTCCTGTTGATGCTGAGAAATTAGTTGTTATATTGTTTGCAGTTGATCCAGCACCACCCCAACTACCCGGATATTGAAGAACTCCATCTAAATAATAAGCATTTGCTTTGTGCGTAAGTATATTATTTAAGTTAGCAACTGCTCCGGTATTGATAGTAAAGTTGTTGTTTATGGTTGTTGCGGCTGTAAAAGTTTTAGTTCCACTACCAGACAATATCAAGTTTGAATACGTTACATTATTTACTGTTTGGTCACCCATGCCGTTATAATTTACTGTATTACCCGCAGTTGTTGCAGTAAGTGTATTTATATTATAAGACAGTGCAGATATGTTTACTGTGCCTACGGCATTATTTGTAATTCCCGCGATATATCCAGAACTTTGTACGTTAATCGTACCTGTATTCGTAACAGGAGTATTAATATTTGCGCTTGAAGTATAAGTAAGAATTCCCTGATTTGTAAAAGTTGTAGGAGCTGTGTAGGCAGCTCCACTAAGATTTAAAATTCCTGTACTAGTATTTGTTAATGTAGTAGGGCTTATGTTATTATTACCGCTTGCATTTAAAGTTCCTTGATTTGTCAGGGTTGTGACAGTAGTATAAGCCGCTAAATTTAACGTTCCTGTGGAAGCGTTGATTAATGCGCCACTGCCTGATACATTTGCCGTTAAAGTCAAAGTTCCTTGATTGGTGACATTTGTATTAAAGCTTGTTGCGGCTCCAGATAGATCGATATTCCCATTTAGGTTTTGTGGATTCGTATCAAAAGTTTGAGTTCCATTACCAGAAGTAAATGTACCATTATTAGTTATACCTCCTTGGAATGTTATGGGTGAATTACCTGAATTTTTCCATGTTCCACCCGAATTTACTAAAACAAGGCCTTTAAATATCTTAGTTCCGTTAGCGCCAATGGTAAGCGTTCCGCTTCCAACTGTTGTAGTTCCTGTAACAGTCAATCCATAATTGGAAGTATTGAAGGTAGCTCCACCTAAAATGCTCAGATTACCATTTATTGTCAATCCAACCCCCATTGTTGTAGTACCTGCACTGCATGTTAGATTATTGAATGTCGTAAAAGTATTGGCAGGTAATGTGTTTGTTGCATTTAAAATGACTGTTCCAGTGCCTGGTGTAAAAGTTTTTGTTCCTGTACCAGCACCAATAGTAAATGCGCCTTTCAAAGTAAGTGTGCCACCAGATGTCATGTTCAGAGTACCATTTGTGGCAGAACTTGACCCTCCAAGTTGTAAGTTTCCAGCCGTCATACTCGAACCACTTGTAAAAGTTATTGTACCATTAGAACCGTTATTTGCAGTTCCTCCAACTGTAACTGATCCAGATACAGTGAGTGCTGGACTTCCGCTCCCGGAAAATGTTAAAGCTCCAGTCTGTCCTGAACCGCCCGCAACTGTTCCTAATTGCAATGAGGTACATGCTGCATTTGTTATGTTCACAGTAACAGTCCAACCTCTTGTAATAGTTACCACATCGCCTACGACTGGAAAGCCTGTGGTGAGAGGAGTTCCTCGATCGTTTTTTGACCAAGTTCCAGGTGTATTCCAATTTCCATCAGCAACAGAATAATAAGTTGTTGCACTCACGCTACCCCCTCCAAATACAAGAAGAACTAAAATCAGTAGAGTAAATAAATGTTTTGATATGAAATGTAGTTGAGAAATGTAGTTGTTTTTCATACGCGTTATTTTTTTTTGATAGTTATCCTATCGTTTTGAACCTTCGAAAAGATAAATAGTATATTTTCAGCCTGCCAGTACTTCCGTAAGGCTGAGTTTCTGTTAAGTGCTTGCGCAAAAAGTATTGTTAGTTGTTGCTCTGTAGTATTTGTTACTGTTTGTAGCAATAAATTTGCCTTAAAATATTTTTCACTTTGCTGTTCGCTACCCATTAATAGCCCCTATTGTCCAAATATAGTTTATTATAATTACAAATCAGGCTTAAATACATACTAAATGATGTGTAAATTGAATTTATAACTAACTAAAATTACACCAGATTAAAGCGCATTCAGCATTTTAGTTCACAAAAATACTACATTTTTGTGAACTAAAATGCTTTTTTAATGAATAATTTGAGCTAAGGGGCTATATTTCAATAATTAGAAGAAACTATTAGTGTTTTTAAGCTGAAGAATAGGACATTCATGCTATAAAAACTTTTAGGCGATAATCAATTGAAATAATGCTGATTGGTTTATTGATTTCAACATGCAATCAATGGGTGTGAATGCCCTTCCGGTTGATCTTTAGATTCTATTTTGAGTTAACTGTCTGCGAATCTAATATTTATTTGTAGTGTAATATCAAAAGTTGTAGCAATATTTGCTACAATGGTAGGGTCTGCTAAAAAAGAAAAATTACGTTGGTGTATATTATAAAATGATAATTCCTGACATTTTGATAGTAAAAGTTTAAAAGCAACAATTATCTTTCTTCGATGATGCTCTAGTGATGCTCTAGTGATGCTCTATGGCAACTCTAGTGTAGGTTTTCCTTCTTCACTATTTTGTAAAATATCAAAATGACAAAAAAAATAGGATTTAACGATTTTCAGTTCGACTAGTCAAATTAAAAATCAAATGTACGGTCATCCGTCAGTGGACGGACAAGTTTTGTTTCCAATATCCCCCGGTTGCGCTTCGCTTACCGGGGATTATTGATATTTAGCCACTTCGTGGCAAAGGACTTATCATATTGTGAATCAAATAAATGAGCTCATATTTAGTCAAATAGAGAGGCACTGAGTAGTAACATTTTTGCTTCTATTTTGGGTCTGCTACCAAAGTGCATAAAACAAAGCAAGGATGATTGAGTATTTCAATCATCCTTGCTTTGCACAAAATATTCAAAAATATGATTTATGTTTCAGAAGTCTACAAAATAGATGTGTATTTTGTAAATGCGACTAACAAACAGGCTATTCAATCAACTTATTGTTGATAGCATAGTGAGTTAATTCAACATCGTTTTTTAATTTTAGTTTTTCGAAGATGCGTACACGATATGTAAAAACGGTACTTACGCTTAAAGTAAGTTCCTTGGCTATTGTTTTCACTTTTTTACCTTCGGCAAGCAAGAACATAATTTCCAGTTCGCGGTTGGATAAACTTTCGTGTGGTAGCTGATCTTTGTCGGGTACCACGTCAAAAGCCAGTTGCTCGGCAAGAGTTGTGCTAAGGTAACGTCCTTTGGTGTGGATTTTACGAATTGCTACAACCAATTCGTCTAACGCAGTATCTTTGCATAAATAGCCGGATGCGCCTGCTTTGAGGGTACGCAATGCAAATTTATCTTCGGGATGAATGCTCAAAACCAAGATATGAAGCTGTGGCTTAACTGTTTTCAAATCACTTAATAAGTCGATACCACTTCGCCCGGGCATGTTCATGTCCAAAAGCATAATGTCGCATTCGGTTTGCTGGATTTTTGCAAGTGCTTCAACTCCGTCTTGTGCTTCTGCAACTACTACAAAATCAGATTCTTCTTTGAGAATCTTTTTTAGTCCTTCACGAATTATCTCGTGATCATCTACTATAAATACTTTTATCATAACTCCAATTTTTTTATATGATGTTTTTCTGTTTGTCGGTTCTATGCTAATGCTTTATAAATTATGTGCAAATATACTAATTCAATTTTGAATATCAATATGCAAATTCAAGTTGTTTGTTCATGTTTTTGTTTTCGGAATACGGAATTTCTACTTTTACGATAGTTCCTACTCCTTCGTAACCAGTTATTGAGAATTCTCCATCTAAAAGAAATGCTCTTTCTTGCATTCCAATTAGCCCATATGAGTCGGGTTTTGACTTGTAATTTTCTTTTATACCTACTCCATTATCGTTAATTTGTAGAATGAGACTTTTGCTATTTAGTGTTATCGTAACTTTAACTTGTGTAGCGTTGGCATGTTTTACTATATTGGTAAGTGCTTCTTGTACAATTCTGTATAATGCAACAGATTGTTGAGGATTTAATTCGAGACTGGTAATTTCAGTTTCAAAATCGCACTCAATATCGTACCTCTCACGGAACTTTGCAACCTGAAGTTTTGCAGCCTCAATAAACCCAAGCAAATATAGAACTTCAGGCCGTAAGTCTGTCATTATCTTTCGGGTTGTGTTAATTGTACTGTCTACTAAAATAAATAGTTGATCGAATTTAGATAGTATGTCTTTTGAAACATTACTTCCAGAAGACTTTAGTATATTTTGTTTCAACATACCCATATCAATTTTTATGGCAATAAGTATTTGTCCGAGTTCATCGTGTAGTTCTCGGGCAATTTCGAGTCTTTCTTCCTCACGAACATTCTGCAAATGTGCTGCAAATTTTTTCATTTGTTCCTGCGCTTTACTTAATTCCGCCTCAAATTTTTTGCGATCGGTAATATCACGTATTATAACTACCATGCCGGTAGGCTCACCATCTATATTGCGAATAATATCTGCCTTAATTTCCGTTTGCACTCTACCGCTATCTGCTTTGAGAATAGTATATTCGGCTGCTCCTAGTGGAGTGGAAAAAGATGTTATAAAGTTGATTTTACACCTTTCGATATCTTCAGGTGCAATAAAATCAGTAAACCGATGTCCAACAATATCTTCTTCTTTTTCGCAACCGTAAAACAATAATCCATTAGGCGAAATCATGGTGATACACCCATTTATGTCTACAACTGCTATTATGTCGGGAGATGCATTCAATGTGGAACGATATAGATTTTCACTTTTTCGCAACTTTTCGATAAGGAGTTTTCGATTAGTGATATCCTGTATGGTTCCAATCAGTTTTATGGGTTCACCCGCTTCATTGAGAACCAATTCACCGATGCCATGAACCCACCGTACCTCTAGATCGTTTTGCCGTATTATTTTGTATTTTTTGTCAAATTTATTCTTATTTGTAATTATATGCTTTTGGAGGTATTCCGCCACTTCTTGTCTAAATTCCGGATGAATAATTGAATTCCATGTTGTTATCGTTTTTTCAGCATAGGCTTCGATGCCAAAAATACCATCGAGTACGTCCGAACATACCCATTCCCCTTTTATAAGGTCGGTTGTGTAGGTCCCTAATTGGGCAATAGATTGTGTTTGTCTCAAAAAACTTTCACTTTCGAGCAAGGCTTCCTCAGCGCGTTTTCTGTAGGTGATGTCTCTTCCTATCCCTAATAATCCGATTATGTTATTTTCGTTGTCGTATAGTGGTAATTTTGAGGCAATTAGCCAGTGGATATTGCCATCTTTGTCAACCAAAGATCCCTCTCTATTTATCAAGGCTATACCATCTTGCAATACCCTTCTATCATCTTCTGTGTATAATTCGGCTATGTCGACCGGGAAAATGTCATAATCAGTTTTTCCTATCACAGCTGCTTCGGTTGTAGCTCCGGTTATTTTTACTTCTGCTTTGTTGGCAAGTGTTTTTCTGCCACTTAAGTCTTTGATATAGATTGCATCCGGAATGTTGTCAATTACTGTACGAAGCAGTAAACGTTCGTTTTGGATAAGCTCAGCATCTTTTTTGCTTTCCGTTATATCGTGGCTTACACCTACAATTCCAACCACAATATCATTTTTGTCGCGAAGTGGAATTTTTGAAGTAAGTATCCAACGTTTTTCCCCATCCTTTTCTATCAATAGTTCTTCTTTGAAAAGTATTGGCTTGCCTGTTTTAATGATTGATTTGTCGTCAGCAGCAAAAATGTCTGCTAATTTTTTTGAGTAAAAATTGTAATCATCTTTGCCCAATACATCTGCTTCGGAATTGACGCCCATAAGTTTAACTTCGGCTTTATTAGCCAGCGTTTTTTTTAATGAAGCATCTTTCATGTAGATGCAATCGGGGATATTGTCTATTATTGTTCTGAGTAATAATCGTTCGTTCGTAAGGGTTTCTTCATATTTTTTTTGTAAAGTAATATTGCGTGTGACACCAATTAGGCCGATGACATTTTGGTGACTATCGTGTAATGGAATTTTAGAGCTAAGCATCCAACGGCTATCTCCATTATTATCAACTACAAGTTCTTCGTAGTTGAGTTTTGATATTCCGGTTTCTAATACTGACTTATCATCTTTGATGAACTTTTTCGCAAATTCTTGAGGGAAGAATGCATAATCGTCTTTTCCTAATACCTCATTTTCATCTTTACAACCAAGAGATTCAATTTCGGCTTTGTTTGCCAGCGTTTTACGACTAGCATGATCTTTCGAATATATTTTTTCCGGGATATTGTCGATAACCGTTCGTAGCATAGTGCGCTCAGTTTTAAGCTGCTCTTCAACTAGTTTTCTGTCTGATATATCTATGATTAGTCCTTCAAGTGCTTCAATTTCACCATTCTTATTGTAAACAGGAGTACCTTGTTCCAATACCCATTTTTCTTTGTTGTCTGAAGTAAGTATTTTATATTCAACACAAACTGCCGTTTTTGTGTCTACCGCATTTTGCCATATTTTCTGTAATTCATCTCTAAATTCGGGAACAATAATATCATTGAACGTGATGGTTTTGTTTTCTATCAAATCGGAAATTTGATAGCCGGTAAGATCAAAACATCCCTCGGAAATAAATTTCATTGTCCAGTCTGCATCAAAAAGGCAACGATAAGACATGCCCGGAAGGTTGGAAAGTAATACTGATTTACTACGTTCGCTTTCGCGTAATTCGGCTTCCGACCGATACTTATCCGTTACATCCGAAAAAACCAATACCACACCTGATGTATTACCATTTTTATCGATGATGGGAGCTGCACTGTCAGCAATTTGATATTCTTTTCCATTGGCGGAAATTAGGATAGTATGATTTGGAAAGCCAACAATTCGACCTGTTTTCAATACTTTTTTAATTGGATTGTCTACTGTTTCTCTACTTTCGGCACTTATAATTTTAAATATCTCATTTAAAGGTTTCTTTATAGCTTCTTCCAACTTTATTCCGCAAAGGTGTTCGGCCATTGGATTCATATTTACGATTAACCCATTCACATCAGTTGAAATTACTCCATCACCAATTGATTGTAAGGTAATAGATAGTAACTCCTCATGTTCATGAAGTAGTTCGTTCGCATTTTCTAGTTCAGCCATTTTGTTTTGTAACCGAATAACTGTACTACTCTTTTCGGCGAGCTGCTTAGCGCTGAAAATAAGCATTTTGGATACATTTAATAGCTGTTCTTTTGACATGATAGGGACTTCGTCAAGTGCAGCCATAAAATCTTCAATATCTGCTCCAATTTCATTCGCATATTGCTCCATACGGACTCTGTTTATTTCAGGCGGTCTCACTTGGCCAATAATCCAATTGGCAACCGTTACACCGTCAACTATAATTTGAGTACTGGACTCCATTAAACCTACACTTGTGCATGTTTGTACGGAAGGAATAGAATTTCCTTGAACTGGCAAGATTGCATCTGATTTTATACAGTTTTTGCATCCTTTCTGCGTTTGTCGGACTATGGTTTCGCACAATCGGCAGAAATTAGACGGTTTAGTAATCGGTGTTCCATCTAAATACGTAATAATTGAAGCAACGCCAGTGGCATCGGCAAACAAATCTTGAATGGTTTGTAACTCTTCAAGTTTAAAGAAATCGGTATATTGTAAGTCGATTCCTATTTCGGCTGACAATTTTTTATAGCTGTTTTTTGAAGTCATTTTGTGCGTTTTTCCAATGAAATTGTTCTGGTTAGAATCTGTGATTTATATAATATTAATTTATAGAGTCCTTGTTTCGGTTGTTTGCCATATTTTAAGGAATGAGTCCAATTGTTTTCTGAAAGTTTATTTACACATCAATGATCTAATTTTCAGATTGAAACGGTGTAAGGCATTTCAATACGAACAATGGTTCCCTCGCCGGGTTTTCCTTCAATAAATAATTCTCCTTCCAGCAGAAACACCCGTTCGTTCATACCTATAAGCCCGTATGAGTCATTTCTGACTTTGTGATTTTTTGGGAAACCGATTCCATTATCTACAATTTCCATAATGAGCCTGTTTCCTTCAATTAGCACTTGCACTGTAACCTGTGTAGCTTTTGCATGACGTACCACATTAGTAAGTGCTTCTTGAAGGATTCGGAAGAGCGCCACAGATTGCTGTGGTGCTATGTCAAGAGTCGTAATTGAACTCTCAAAAACACACCTGATTTTGTGTCTTTCTTCGAAGTCTTTGGTGTACAATTTTGCGGCCTCAATAAATCCGAGCATTTCTAATACTTCAGGACGTAGACCGGTCATAATTCTTCGGGTAGTTTTAATGGTATTGTCTACTAAACCAACCAGATTGTCAAATTTGGTTATAACATCTGGATTCATTTTACCGTCAAATTCTTTTGCGACTTTATTTTTCAACAGACCCATGTCGATTTTTAGTGCTACAAGGATTTGACCCAAATCGTCATGTATTTCACGTGCCAGCCCTGTACGTTCATCTTCACGTACGTTCTGAAGGTGAGCTGCAAATTGTTTCAATTGTTCTTGCGAATTCTTTAGTGTTACTTCCGCATTTTTACGTTCAGTTATATCTGTAAAACTCACTAAACTTGCCCAGATATTTCCCTGATTGTCAGGTACCGGTGAACCGAAGATTTCCAAAAGTGTTTGAGTGCCATCAGGGCGTATCACTATCATATCATCGATATGAGACGAAATGCCTTGCATCCCCAAAATAATAGGCAGTTCGTTTTGTGGATAGTGTCCTTCGCAGCCGACTTTGTATATATTGTAAACTTCTGCAAGGTTGTTCGGAGTTGTATCTGGTAAAATTCCTCTACCCAGTAATCGTATAGCCGCATCATTGGCCATAATAGGCTTACCGGATGGTGCTTCAACCATTAACACTCCTACAGGTAAGTTTTTAAGCAATAAGGTAAACAACTCATTTTGCCTATTTAATGCATTTTCGCTTCTTTTGAGTTCTTCTTCCGCTCGTACACGTTCAGTAATATCAATATTGAACCCTGCTATACCGATAATATGTTTTTCATCTTGAATAGGGAAAATGATTTGTTGAAAAATAGATGATTCATTTTTGATATTATATTGAACAATTTCATCAATTAATTCTCCATTGTATGCCCGAGAATTATTGTTTTCCCAAAGTCTCATCACTTCAGGGTTGTTGATGTTGTTATTATTAGATTCTGGCTTTTGTCCTAAAATAGATCCAAAATGATCGACCAATTTTTTATTTTCCAAAATCCCTACACCATTAATGTCTCTTGCCCAAATTTCGAATGGAGTGTTCTCGATAAAAGTTCTCAAAAACATTTCACTTTTTTGTAAGGCATCTTCTGCTTTTTTACGTTGGGTAATATCAATAAATGAGATTAACACTTTCGAAAGTGAGTCTTCATAACCCGGCATTACAGTCAGCGTTAAGAGCAGATTTTTCTTTTCTCCGTTAAAAGTCATTGTCTGTGTCTCGCCTTCAAACTTCGTTTTGCCTTCGGCAAGAGCTATTAACTCTTCGTTAAACACGTTTATGGTGGCATCGCTTATTGAAAAGAAATGGGTTAAGTTCTTCAGAATTTCCTCTTTGCTGTTTGTTCCAAATACTTGTATGCTTGTTTCATTGATACTTACAACCTTTATTAATGACACCAGCTCTCTAACCTTTTCAGGATTGTTCAACAAAAATTTTCTGAAATCAGTCACTCCTTCGTCTTTTAATTTATTGAGTTCCGATTTTACTAAGGAGAAATCTTCTTCCCAAATAGAAATAGGAGAGTACTCAAACATACTTTCCAGTCTGGCTTCACTGTTCAATAAATTATCTTCGGCACTTTTTCTATCGGTAATATCGTTGGCAAGCGTGATAAGTACATCTTTGCCAAAGTATTTTCCTTTTACAGTCCAAACATCTTTTGGGAAAACGCTACCATCTTTACGTTCTCCCCAGAATTCATATTTTTGAGGTCGGCCATTAAAGGTTAGCCTTCCATATTCTGAAATCTTATGTAAGTCATTTCTTCCGGGTGCTGAAAGTGATAAAAGAGTTTTGCCAATGAAATCTTGTTTTTCATAGCCATACATATCCACAGCGCCTTGATTTACATCAATAAACGTTAAGTCGGTGTTTTGAATAAATATTGCATGTTGAACAGTGTTAAACATGTCGAAATAGCTAACGCCCATTTCCTGAATTTCTTTTTCAGCTTTTTTTCGGTCAGTAATGTCATACAAGCATAACAGCAGCTTCTTTTGCCCATCGTTGTTTATCAGTGCTGTAGAGCAAAGTAATGAGACTGGTTTTTGTTCTATTTCTGTAATAAACTCACGTTCATATTCTATATTTTTGGTTCCCTTACTTGTTCTGAACGTACTGTTTATTGCATTGCTTAAAACACATGAGGAACAATAATCACCGAACCCACAACCACGAGGATCATCAAATGAATGTACACAGCCAAAAACATCGCCCGGACTTACACCTTTTAGTTTTATACCGGAAGTTTTAGTGAATGAGGTGAATGCATTATTAGCAAAGAGCAAGTGTCCTTTTTCGTCAACTACACACATCATTACAGGTGCGTAATCGTAAATGGCTTTGAGCTCTTTTCGGCTGTTTTCCAATGCTTGTTCAGTTTTTTTGCGATCGCTAATGTCACGTGCAGTTAATTGTACAGCCGGTTTACCATCCAGCATGATGGCCATTGCCTTAACTTCTACGTACATAGGCGTGCCATCCATTCGAATGTATTTTTCTTCAATGAGCGGCAACGATCCATCTATATCACTTTGCGAAACTACTTTCATTCTTTCAAAAACAGTTGCTCTGCTATCAGGATGAATATATTTAATGACCGGCAAGCCTACTAATTGTTTTTTCGATTTGGCACGCATTAATCTGACGCATTCTTTGTTGACATATACTACTATCCCATCAGCATAAATGCATATAGCTTCCGGTGAGTTTTCAACAAACTCGCGGTATTTTAATTCGCTTTCTTGCAATGCGAGTTGTGCTTGAGCTCTTTCGCTTTCTGCTTCCATTGCATCTAATGCAAAAGTTACATCCTCACCAATTTCTTGAAGTAATAATTTCTCATCTTCACTAAAAAAACCCAGTTCTGAAGCATAAAGGTTAATAGTTCCTACAACTTTATTCTTGATTTTAAAAGGTACTGCAATTAAAGAACGGTAACCTCTTTTTAGTGCTTCTTCTCTCCACGGCTCCATGTTTGGATCGGTGGCAATATCATGACAAAGTTTTATCTCATTTTCTCGTATAGATCTTCCTCCCGGGCCTCTTCCTGTTGTGCAGTCATTTTTAGTGATAGTAATGTTTTTTAGATAACCTTCTTCTAGTCCCGCATGGCAGATTGGATTTATTATTTCAGTATTCTCATCAACAATACCTATCCATGCCATTTTAAATTGTCCATATTCTACTGCAACATCACAGATGGTTTGAAGAAGTGTTAGGCGATCCTGAGTGCGAACAACTGCTTGGTTAATTTGACTAAGTAATGCATACAATCTTCCAACATGTTGGAGTTGTTCCTCAGCCATTTTGCGTTCTGTAATATCTTCACCTGAACTCAGCGCTCCAATAATATTTCCTTTGTTATCGGTAACCCAGGTATTATTCCATGCTATTGTTCTTCTTTTACCTGTTTTGGTAATAATTTGATTTTCATAATAGTTAAAGCTTTCTGCTTTTCCTAAAATTAGTTGATTGAAAATTTCTTTTGCAGCATCCATCTCCTCCGACGGTAAACACACACTAAACCAGTCTTTGTTTGTCAACTCGCCAGATTTGTATCCTAAAACCTGATATCCCTTTTTGTTTAGGAGGGTAATACGGCCTTCCTTGTCAAACGCAACAAGAATTACCTGGGCTATATTCAAATAAGTTTCTACTTTTTGTTTTTCTATCTTTAATGCTTTTTCGGCTAATTTACGTTCGGTAATATCTTTCGAAATACAGGAAACGTAAATAACTTCACCCTCGGTATTAAAGATGGGATCTGCCATTGTTAGATAGTAGTGTTTCTCACCAGTGCTTTGTATAACCTTTACCTCATTCTCACCTTTTTGCTTTGTTTGAAAAACTTTATGTGCCAGTTCAAGCCGGTTTTCGGCTTCGTCGGTTGGCATAATTACATAAGGCGATTTATTGATAATATCACTAGGTTTTTTGCCATATGTTCTGGCAAATGATTCATTTACAAATCGATATGTATCATCTCTGTTGTAACTAAAAATAGGATCACTCGAATATTGAACCAGTGTTCGGTATTTTTCTTCACTTTCCCACAAAGCATCTTGAGCGCGTTTCCGTTCGGTAATATCACGGGATGCACCATGGTAACCAATAATTTTACCAGTATCATTATAGTGTACAGATGCATTTGCTTCTGTCCAAATCCAGCTTCCATCTTTGCACAATTGTTCCAACTCATAATGAATAGATCCTGTGCTAATGTGTTTGTTTTCATCCGCAAGTCTTTTTGCGTTTGCCTTTTTTACGGCTTCTATGCCTTCGGGTTTTATGATATCCCAAAGACATGTTCCAATTACCTCAGCTGAATGATAACCGCGCATCCGTTCATCTGAAGGGCTAATGTAATCGCAAACGAAATTGGCATCCAAATGCCAAATAACATCACTGGAGTTCTCGGTCATAAAACGGTACTTCTCTTCACTTTTGCGTAATGCCTCCTCGGTCTTTCTTCTGGCTTCGTTTTCTTGTTTCAAATCTTCCAAAAGATTCAAAGTGGCAACATGATTTGCATTTAGCTCGTGCGTGCGCTCGGCTACTAATGCTGCTAGTCGGGCATTTTCACTTAGTTTTAGTTCTTGTGAGGACTTGATTTTTACCATGGCGCGGATCTGCGCCACAAGTTCACTTTGATCAATAGGCTTTGCAATAAAAGCCTCTGCGCCAACATCTAATGCTTTTATTCTGCTTTCACTGTCGCCTTTTAGAGCTGTTACAAAAACAACAGGAATATTATTTATTATTTTATTATTTTTCAATCTCCGACACACCTCATAACCATCCATGTTGGGCATGATGATATCAAGAAGTATAACATCAGGATTCTCCGAAACAGCTAGTTCGATTCCTTCTTCCCCACTTGTAGCTGTTATTACTTTTGCTTCGGGGAATGCCTCAATAATCAGTGCCTTTAATGTGATTAGGTTATCAAAGGTATCGTCTATTGCTAAAATTTTCATTATTTTACTTTCCATATTTTTTACTATTTCTTCTTTGATGAAGATTTTAGAATCTAGATACAGTAATCAAGATGTTAGATTCAAGTTGTTGTAAATGATCTGTATATCTTCTGTCCTATTTCCCTAGAAGCACTTCGTTTATCGTTTTGAAGAACACTTTTTCTTCTATTGGCTTTACTAAATATCCATCAAATCCGTGAGCAAGAATTGTTTCTCGGTCGGATGTCATAGCACTGGCCGTAAGTGCAATGATTGGTATATGCTGCATTCGTGCATTCTTACGAATAATTTTAAATGCCTCAATGCCATCCATTCCCGGTAAAGCAATATCCATCAATATTAAATGAGGTTTATGTTTTTTTGCCATGGCTATTCCTTCATTGCCATCAATAGCTTCAATCACAGTATACTTATCTCCTATAATGGCTTTTACGGTAAGCATATTATCAATATTGTCCTCAACTACAAGTACTACCGGTTTACCTATTATTGTTTGCAGCGGTAGTTGTGGTTTAACATCTTCTTCTGCATGGTTTGATACCATTGAAATCACTGCATTAAGTAAGTCTTCACGATTCACATCTCCTTTCTGTATTAGTTGATGTACATTATTTCGTTTTAAAAACTTGAGATCTTCGTTTGTAAGATGTTTCGCCGTAAGTATAAGTACTGGTATATGGGCTGTTTTGTCAGCATTCCGAATTGTTTTGAGAACCTCAAATCCATCAATGCCAGGCATCATCAAATCCATAATCATTGCATCGGGTATTGTTTCTTCAATAATTGCCAATGCTTCTGCTCCATCTTGTGCAACAAGAATTCTGTAACCACTTTCCTCCATGAAATCTTTCATTTGGATAATGGCAGGCTCGCTATCTTCAACCAATAACACTGTTTTACTCTTTGTTGGTTTAATTGGAATTGGGTTTATGGCTTTTGTAAAATGTGAAATTTCGGGTACGTCAATGATCCTTTTATCCGCATTGTATTCCAACGGAAGTGTTAGCGTAAAAGTAGATCCCTTTTCGAGAACACTTGTTACAGAGATGTTTCCACCCAACAGATTAGCATATTTTTTTGCAATTGCAAGGCCTAAACCTGTTCCACCATATTTACGCGACGTACTTCCATCGGCCTGACGGAATTCGTCAAATATATGTTGAATATGATCGGCCGAGATACCAATACCAGAATCAATAACAGAAATAATAACTTGTTTGTTTGTGCTAGTTGTTTTAATTTCTACTATTCCTCTTTCTGTGAACTTTACGGCATTGCTTATTAGGTTTTGCAAAATGTGCTGACATTTCTGCATATCGCTACTTAATTGAATTTCAATGACATTGCCGGTTTGTATAATTTCGATTTTGCTTAAATCTACTTGCGGTTTAATCATACTTGTAACTTCTTCAACAAGGCTCTTAGGATTAAACTTAGTTATTTCCACTTCTTCGCGACCTGACTCAATACGTGAAATGTCCAAAATATCGTTGATGAGCGAAAGCAAATGTTTCCCATTTCGTTCAATTACACCAATATAGCTAAATTCCTCTTCACTGATTTTATTAGCTAGTCGGCGATTGAGAACTCCAGATAGTGCAATGACAGAATTTAAAGGTGTGCGAAGCTCATGACTCATGTTTGACAAAAAGTTGGTTTTAAGTCTACTTGCTTCTTTGAGTTGATGCTTTTGAATTTCCAATTCTCTATTTTGTTCCGACAATTCAATCGATTGAGCTGTCATCTCCGTTTTTTGTTGTTCCAGTTCAGTATTTTGCATTTCGAGCCTTTCGGAGAAATTTTTCAGTCGTCGAAACGTTAGTATACCTTGAACACGAGCACTTAAAGTGTTAAGCAAATCATTAATAAGAAGAAGTGAATGAGGAGTATAAGTTCTAACGGCAGCCAAGGAAATAATGGCAATCAATTCATCTCCTGCCAAAATAGGAATCGAAATAATTTCGCGTGGAATAAACTTACCACTCACAGTTTGGAATACAAATCGTGTATTGTGTGGTATTTTTTTTATGAACTGAATTTTGTGCGTGGCAATTACAGAGCCAAACTCACCCTCGGGATTGATAGCAGAAAAATGTAGCTTTGCACCTTCGTCCATCCCAATAGATTCATAATGTTCGTAATATGTTTTACTCTCATTTAGCAAATACACAGCTGCCATTTGAGACTGTGTATGATTACTGATAGCGAGTAGTGTTACTCTGAAGAAGGTTCTTGGATCTTCTTCGGAAAGCATAATTTGTGATATGTTTGTGAATTTTTCGTCATTTTCCGTAGAGGATTGAATATTATCCACCATTGTATTGAAAGTGCCGGATAAAACTCCAAACTCATTTTTTGAGTCGATGGTACTTCGAGCAGTTTTATCGCCCTCATGGAAACGTCTGGCGGCATCAGTCAACTCTTCCACAGGATCTACAATTTGTTTGAGAAATATATAGCGTCCAATAATTGTGATTAGTAGAATAACTACAATTAATAGCAGGAGTCTCAAATTCATTTTGTTTCTGAGTTCAATCGTGTCAGCATAAAATTGGACTGCTTTATTCTTTACAAAATTATCAATAATCATAATCTTGGTTAACATATCATCTCGTAGCCTTCCCACTTCGCCTGTGGAGCGAACACTTTCAATAACGGATTCGAAATTTCCAGCCATTGCCAATGTTGTGTTTGCCTCACGTGCTACTTTCCACTTTACAAAAGCTGTATAAGCCGCTTCTACATCTGCTTTCGGACCAAGATACTTATCCTTTAATATATCGAACTGTATTTTTGCATCTAGGGCAGACAATTCCATCAGTTGTAAAGCTTCGTGTTTGTCGTGATCAGTTTTGTCGAGCATAAGATCTCTGGTTGCAAGACGCATGCTGAGCACATCGGCATTTAGTTTTCCGATGGCAACTCTGACTTGAAAGGGATGATTGTACAGATTATCAGTTTGATTACTTAATTGGACGTTTTGAATTCCTGAAACGATTCCAATTATTATGATGAATATAATATTAAATGTAAATCCAATTTTTAATTGTGACGAAATGTTGAAATCTTTAATTCTCATATTGTTATTGTGTTAGAGTTTAGGATCTGTAAGTCAAACGAGATCTAAAATCATTTTCTTTCTAATTTTTCTGTATTAGTCTTTATTTAATTTTAATGTTATTTAATCTGTGAACCTCGCTGGTTTAGATTTATTTGGAGCATGGTATTATCTGATTTAATTCATTCGCCTATTTTTCTGAAGATACATGATTGTGGAAAAACTTCCTCAAAATTATATTGCATCATAATTTCCCTCTCAGTTTCACCAGTAATTACATATCCTCCTTTTGACAAACAATGGCTGGCCTTGTCTATAATTTTTTTTCGGAACTCCGGTTTATAATAAAATAATAGATTAGCACATATAACAAAGTCGAAATCGCCATAAATACTGTTTCGTGGACAGCTATGATCTTCGCATAACAAATCGAAAACAGAAAAATCAATACGTTCTTTAAGTTCAGTTTTTACAGTGTAACTTTCACCTCGCTTTTTAAACCACTGTGTAACGCGCTTTAAATTTAAATTGCTTAATGCAACCAATTGGAATTGACCTTGTTGTGCTAGTTTTACTTGCGTCTCAGAATAATCTGTAGCAAATATACGAAAATTAATCATTTTGCCCTCAGCACTTTTTTGCTCGTTCATTAGCATGGCTAAGCTATAGGTTTCCTGACCTGCAGCACATGCAGCTGACCAAATTCTAATTTCTTTGTTTTTGTTTTTAGAATTTTTTAGCAAAATAGCTGGCAAAACAATATTTTCGAGAACTGCATAGGTAAGTGAATTTCGAAAGAATTCGCTATAACTTACAAATAATGAATCCAGAAATAGACTTCCTTCTTTTTCATTTTCCAGAAAAAACGATAAATACTCTTCTTCTGTCTGGTAATTATTCTGCTGCATTCTTCTAGATATTGATTTTTCTATAAAATCATCATCGTACATAGAAATGTCCATTCCATATCTTTGAAACAGCAGCTCCGTCATTCTCGTTTTTAGTTCTAACATTTCTGTTTTTTGTCATCAATAGGTTTTCACCAAGTTACTCCACAATTTTATATTTGTTAGCTTCTCCATTCATTTTTAGTAGGTTGTTCACCTCCTTTTTTAGCTCTATCATTGTCAATTCTCGTCCAACTGTGAGCCTGTGGAATCGCATTAATTCATCCATCTTTTCGGTCAATGCTTCCTCTGCTTTTTTCCGTTCTGTAATGTCGCGCAAAACGCCTTCGTTTGATATTTTGTCCCCATTTTCATCAAAATTATACCAACCATGATCTTCTACCCATATGGCACTACCATCTTTTTTCTTAAGTTGGAATACAGTTATTTCCTCAATGATGGTGTTTAATATTACTATGTTTCGATGATTTTCATCGAAATAAAGCTCTTTTTTTATGTTTATATTTAATAGTTCGTCTTTACTAGTGTAGCCAAACATCTTTACCATTGCAGGGTTAATATCTATGAATTTCCCATCTGGGGTGCTTTTGTAAACGCCATCAGGTATGCGTTCCACCAAGTTCCTGTATAGCATTTCGCTATCAATTAATGCTTTCTCTGCTTTTTTTCGCTCGGTTATATCCTGACCGAAACTAATCATTCCGATAATTTTCCCCTGTTCATAAATTGGAGAGGTATTGACTAAAATGGTGAGAATTGATGCGTCAGCTTTTCTGAAGCGCAATTCATAGCTGCAAACTTCACCATTTATAGATCTTTGGAAGACGTCTGTTAACAATGGAAGATCTTCTTCTAGTACAAGTGGAATAAATGGCTTGCCTATCCAATCTTTTGCATTCAATTCTGTAGCTTTCTCAGTCGTTTTATTGATGAAAGTAAAGCATCCATTTTTGTCCAACATCCATATCCAATCGTTCGAATGCTCAATTATTGTTCGGTATTTTTCTTCACTTACTTCCAGTACTGTTTGTTCCTGCATTCGTTCTTCTTCAACACCTATAGCCGAAGCAATAATCTCCATTAAATGGATTTCATTATTACCTGGTGAATAATCTTTTTTAAATAGTACACACAATGAACCTACACTTTTATCTTCAACCCTAACAGATTTTCCGATGTAAGTTTCTATCCCATATTGAAGAATGTTTGGATCTGTTTTTGCAAAAGTTGTATGTCTCAGATCTTTGATAACTTGAGAGCTGTCTGAGTTTTCTAGAATGATTTTCGTGCATATATGACCTTCAGGCTGAGCTGATAATTCAAAATTTTCTGGTATGTTCCAGCTTCCAAATGAGCATAACATTCCATTTTGGAGACGATTATAAAGGGCACAAGTACTATTAAACAATTCTCCACATACTTTAACTAATTGATTTATGTTTTCGTGAGGATTGGACTTGAATGTTAGAAAGCAGTCGTTTAATTTGTTGATTTGCATTTCGGCGAGTTTACGTTCCGATATATCTCGAGTAACACCGAGTAGACCGGTTATATTTGACGCTTCATCGCGTAAAAAGGACATTCTCATCTCAGCCCAGAATAAGCTTCCATCAGCTCTGTAATGCTCAACCTCAACGGTTTGGGTTCGGTCTTTTTTTATCGTTGGATCTTTTTCCTTCTCGATCTCTAAATTGAATTCTGCAACAATTTTAGCTAGACTGCTTGGCGAAAATTTCTCCCGTACAGACCGATACATGTGCTCTTCAGCTGTTTCACCAATCATTTTTTCAACAGATGAACTGATGAAATTTAAATTGAATTGTAAATCGGATGTCCAAACAACGTCCGAAATATTCTCCGTAATCTGGCGGTATTTTACCTCACTTTGTTTCAACGCATTCTCGGCTGTAATGCGCTCGGTAATGTCACGGGTTATTCCTTGAAATCCAATTATATTTTCGCTCTCGTCTCTAAGAAATGATACTCTCAACTCGGCCATAAATATTGACCCATCTGCACGATAGTGTTCAATTTCGCCTATAATTGTTCTTTTTTTATCACATGTTGGGTCATTTTCTTTTTCAAATTCTTCAGCGAGCCTTTTCTGAATAATTTCAATCGAATTTAGAGGAAAGCGTTTTTCTAGCTTATAGAATAATACAAGTTCAGATTCACTTGCTCTATACATTTTTGTTGCAGATGGACTTAGATAACTTAACTTGAAATCTAAATCGGAAACCCAAACCACATCACTGATGTTTTCAGTAATGCTTCTATACTTTTCCTCACTCGATTGGAGTGCCTTTTCGGCATTCTTACGTTCTGTAATATCTCTAAAATTAAGTACAATCGATGATACATTTGGATCGGCTAATAAGTTTGTAAAAGTAGTTTCTATCCACTTCCAATTGCCTGTTTTGTCGTGAAATCGATATTCAATTGTTGGCACAAAGCTTGGATCTGCAAATATTTCCGACAAGTTGAATTGAACTTTGTCTAAATCATCTGGATGTATAAGTTCATATGGGCGTTCAATAAGTTCATCTTCTGGAGAATAACCAAAAATTCTTCGAGCTGATGGGCTTGCAAAATTAAATTTACCTTCAGCGTTTAGAAGCACAATGCCATCGGGTGCATTTTCAATCAGGGCTTGATAATGTTTCCCGATTTTATCAATTTCCAACTGAGCCGCTTTTCGTTCTGTAATGTCTCGTGCTGTAGCTACTAATACATCCTTCTCAAAATACCGACCTCTATTTACGATTACTTCTTTTGGGAAAACCTCACCATTTTTGCGCATTGCCCAAAACTCAAAAGTAGTAGGTATGCTTGTCTTGAAAACTGATTGCAATAGGTTTTGTACATGTTCCAAATCATTTAATCCGGGTGCTGCCACAGCTGCAGGTGTTTTTCCAACTAACTCCTCGTTGCTTAGTTGGTACATTTCTCTCGCCCCCTTGTTTATCATAATAAATGTAGCATTCTCATCTAAAACATATATGGCTTCTGAAACAGTGTTAATTATGTCTAGGTAACTTTGCTTTGTGAGTTCAAGGTTTTTTTCTGCTTTTTTTCTGTTTGTTATATCATGAACCGTTGCAATAGCTCCTGTTACTTCACCATTAACACCAAATAGTGGAGCGGTTGTATCGCTTAACCATACCGTTTCTATGGAATCTGGTATATTAAATTCAAACTCTATTTCAGTTATTTTTTTTTCTGCAATAGCCTTTCTAATATTCTCTACTACGCCCAATTCTTGTAGATAAGGGAATACATTGACAGCATTTTTACCAATAATATCTATTGCCAAAATACCAGTCATTTCTTCCATAAATGGATTCCAAGTTAAGAAGTTTAACTCTTTGTCGTAAACAATAATCCCTTCGTGAGCACTTTTTATTATTTGCTTGTTGAATTGGCTTAATTCAATGATTTTTTGTTCAGTAAGTAATAACTTATTATCTTTTTCAATTTCAACAATACATTTACTTGCAACTAATGGTAACATCTCGAGGAAATGGCTATCCTTAATTATATATTCCTTTGCGCCCAATTTCATCATCTCCACAGCAATTCTCTCATCGCCCTGACCTGTAGCCACTACAAATGGAGTAATGATTTTATTTCCACTCTTCAATGTACTTATAAATTCCCTGGCATTCATGTCTGGAAGGCTATAGTCTAAAATCATTAAAATAGGGGTGTTGTCTTTCAACCAATCAAAAGCGGTTGTCGCTGTTTGAAAGCAAATTGTTGGATAACCACATTCTTGAATTCTTTCATCCATTAATTCAATTAACCCAGCATCATCCTCAATGATGAGTATTGTGTCTATTTTTGGTTTCATCTATTTTCGGTTTTATACTTTTACTATTTGAAGAAATAAGCCTAGATGTTTTAATGTTTTATCGAAATTATCGAAATCCACAGGTTTTGTTATATAAATATTACACCCAAATTCATAGCATTTTTCTACTTCTCTGGGGTCGTCGGTTGTTGTGAGTATTATCACAGGTATTTCTTTTAGTTTATTGTCCGATTTAATTAGTCGTAGCACTTCTATACCATTCATTTTGGGCATATTGATATCGAGTAATAGTAAATAATGCTTGTGATTATTTGCTTTCTGGTTATGGGGATTATACAAAAAATCCCAAATTTCTGCACCATTCGAAAATCGATTAATTACATTGCAAATACCTGATTCTACAAGTGCTGATTGAATAAGTTCAGCGTGACCATCATCATCTTCCGCAATTAGAATAACTAGTTCTTTGAGCTTTTCCATGATAATTGAAATTTGGTGGATGTATAATTACAATTTATTTTTTTTACAAACTAAAAACTGTTTTTTTGTAATTCAACAAAGAAAGTGCTTCCTTGTCCTTTTTCCGATTCTACCCACACTTTCCCATGATGCTTTTCTGCAATTTGTTTTACTACATTGAGCCCCACACCATCCCCCAGTATTTGCGATTGTGGATTTACACGATAAAATATATTCCAGATTTTGTCATGGTGTCTGGGAGCAATTCCTATTCCATTATCTGTAATACTGTAAATGACCCTGTTGAACGTGTGGATTGCATTTATTTTAATTGAAAATGGTTTGTTTATGTCTCTATACTTAATGGCATTACTTATTAAGTTGGCAAAGAGTTGATTTAGTTGTTGTTCATCACCATAGCAATCTGGCAAGTTTTCAATATTAATACTGGCCGAGAGTTCTGACATTTGAAAATTATGTGCTATAAGGACTGTTTTTATTAATTTGTTCATATCCACCTTGTCAATAGACATTTTGATTCTACCCGTACGCGACAGTTGCAATAATCCATTTATAAGAGTTTCCATCTTTGTAACGCTCGAAAACACAAAGTCAAGTGTTTTAGGAATATCTTCTGTTGTAATTTTGTCAATAGACCTTTTCACTGCAGCATCCATTTCGCAATCTGTCAACTGAGATTTGATGTTATCAGTTTGTTTCTGTAGCCGCTGGCTAAATCCTTGAATATTTACCAGTGGTGTTCTAAGATCGTGCGACGTAATGTATAGATAATCTTCGAGTTCCTTGTTTTTGTTTGATATTTGTAGCTGTACTTGTTGTAAAATAGTAACATCTGTGGCAATAGTGGCAAACTTATTTTTTTCAGGGGATATTGCTGAAATTAAGAAGTGCTTATCCAACGGTGCAAAGTAGGAATCGAATTCTATTGACTCGCCTGTGATTGCCACTTGAGCGTATTGTTCCAAGTAAGGGGCACTTTCGGTTCCGTAAACTTCAGTGGCTAGTTTTCCAACTGCATCCTGTCGCTCAATTCCCGTGATTCCTGTGAATGCAGTATTGCAATCGGTTATCTGATAGTTTACAGCATTGCCATTTTCGTCAAATATCAATTCGTGTGTAACTACCATCTCCGTCATCGATGCGAAAAGAGAGCTTAATTTTTCTTCGCTTCTTCGCAGTTTTTCTTCAAGAAGCTTACGTTCAGTTATGTCTCGCACAATCAATTGAACAGCAGGTTTATTTTCATACTTTAGGGGTATTGCTTTCACCTCAACATCTATCGTTGTACCGTCAAGCCGGATAAACTTTTCTTCAACCAGCGATAACACCTTATTTCCCAAAAAAACCATTTTCATTCGCTCAGATACAATAGAACGATAATCAGGGTGAACAATTTCTATAGGATTTAATCCTATAAGTTTTTCTTTTGCTTCCGCATGCATAATATGTAGACACTCTTTGTTGACAAAAACGATGCCTTTTTTAGTGTATATAGCGATTGCATCAGGCGAATATTCCACTAATTCTCTATATTTTGTCTCGCTTTCCTCCAATGCATTTTCTGTCTTTTTGCGCTCGTTTATATCAACACAGTTTCCAATGTATCCAATAAATTCACCTGCGCTGTTATAATTTGGAGTACCCATGTCCAAAATCCAATGGTATTCACCACTATGGTGGCGCAAACGGTATTCAATTTGAAACGGTTTTCGTTTATCAAATGCAGTTACATAAGTACTGAGACATTGATCAAAATCTTCTGGGAAAATATTTTCTGTCCATCCGTTTCCCATCTCTTGTTCCAAAGCTCTACCAGTGAAGTTACACCATGTTTGATTAAAGTAATTACATAATTTATCAGTTCCGGAAGTCCAGACAAGGGCTAATCCTGAGTTGGCGAGATTTAGATATTGAACTTCTTTTTCGTGGAGTTGTGATTCAGCCTTTTTTCTCAAGGTTATGTCGCGTCCAATTCCTAAAATGCCAATGATTTTATTGTTTTCATCGGACATTGGAGTTTTAATCGTTTCGAGGAAGGCGCTATGTCCATCATTTGCAAACGTAATCCATTCTTCATTAGTGGTAGGCATTCCTGCAAGCATTGCCAAATTATCATTATTGCGAAAAAAATCGGCAAGCTCTTTACTAACAAAATCATAATCGGTTTTGCCCATTACATCGGCTTCCTTTGCACCAAAAAAGCATTCGAACATAGTATTGCAGGCCAAATACGTACCATTAACATCTTTCAGCCATATGAGATCAGGGATGGTTTTGATAATTAAATTTAGTAGGATTTTGCTTTTTTGAAGTGTTGCTTCTGTTTGTTTTTGTTCTTCAACTATATTTGACAAGTCTTTGTTTTGCACCTCTAGTTCTGCAATGCGCAACTCCAATCTCTGCATTCGAAGTAATGCTTCCTCTTTTGTGAGATTTACACCTGCGTTAGAATTGTTGTTTGAGGCCAACTTCTCAGCTTCATGGCGCTGAGTGTCGGCGGCAGATGTGTTAGATGGTTTCATAAAAAACAGAGCTAAAGATTATTACAACCTTAAAAATGATATGCGCTTAAATGTCTATATTGTAGCAATTTCTACCACAGCAATGTAAAAAATAAATGTATTTAATTGTAGTAATTATCACATAAACAGTATTGTAAGTAATGTTATAGCACAAAGATACACATTTTTTTTATTGATAATCAAAAATAATCTTAAGTTGATTAAAAAAATAGCATTCTTGTGCCTTTTTATTAGTTAGGATAGCTATTCTGTTTGATTTACAATTAATTATGTTTTCTATTGAGCAATTCTACTTTGTAAAGTTTTTTATAATTAAGAAACTCATCTTGTTTTAAGTGAGTAGTATGAGATTTAGTGTTTTGATCTGTTCAGAGAGCAAAAAAAAATCAACCGAAAGCATTGCTGCTATCCGATTGACTTCTTTTGTTTAATAATGAATCTGTTTGTAATACTCTACAGGCAAATTATTTATATTGTTCCCATTTAGTACCCAACATGCTTCCAGTTTTGATGAACTCATCGTGCATACCAAAACAAGCTGATAAGTTTTGTGGAGTATGAGTTCCGCTGGAAAGGGTGATATATTCTGTTAACATTTCTCTGTATTCGGGTGCAACACAATTAGCAATAATTTCTTCAGCACGTTGAATTGGTGATTTACCACGTAAATCAGCAATACCATGCTCTGTAATGATAACATTTACAGAGTGTTCGTTTTGGTCAACGTGTGATACCATCGGAACAATCGAGCTTATTTTTCCGCCCTTAGCAGTTGCAGGAGTAGTAAAAATAGAAATATAAGCGTTACGGGTAAAATCGCCCGATCCACCAATCCCGTTCATCATTTTTGATCCCAACACGTGTGTACTGTTTACGTTTCCGAAGATATCAGCTTCCAGAGCCGTGTTGATGGTGATTAAACCTAAACGACGGGCAACTTCAGGATTGTTTGAAATTTCCTGTGGACGAAGGACTAATTTATCGCGGAAGAAATCCAAATCGGCATAAATAGATTTTAGAACCGGATTTGTTACTGTAAGTGAGCAACCACTGGCGAATTTCACGTTTCCTTCACGAATAAGGTCAATAACCGCATCCTGAATTACTTCGGTATACATTTCGAAAGGTGGAATGTCAGGATTAGCTCCCAAAGAAGCCATTACAGCATTCGCGATATTTCCTACACCCGATTGAATTGGTAAAAACTCAGCAGGTATACGACCCGATTTGATCTCATCAACCAAGAATGAAGCTACATTATTACCAATTTGGTCGGTAACAGCGTCGGTAGGAGAAAAACCACCTACTTCATCATCGCGTTCAGTTTCTACTACACATAAGATTTTCTTAGGATCAACTTTCAAAACAGCAGAACCAATGCGATCTGATGGTTTATAAATTGGAATTTCTTTACGGTGAGGAGGATCTAAAGGTTGGTAGATGTCATGGAAGCCTCGAAGTTCTTTTGGATGATTGTGATTCAATTCCACGATAATGAAATCGGCTAATTGAGCAATGGTTGGTGAAATTCCAACACCCGAAGTGAGCACCAATTCGCCATCGGCAGTGATGTCACAAACTTCAATGATTGCAAATTTTGGTTTTGGCATAAATCCGTAACGCAATTCCTGAGCCAATACCGAAAGGTGCATGTCGAAATAAGGCGCACGATCGGCATTCAAAGCACTACGTAAATCTTTGTTCGATTGGTAAGGAGTACGGAACAAAATAGCATTGGCACGTGCCAAAGCTCCGTCCAATGAGTCGCCGGTAGAAGCACCAGTGTACATACCGATTTTAAATTCTTTACCTTCAGCATGTAACGCTTCGGCACGTTTGGCAATAGCCGTTGGAACTTCTTTTGGACAACCTGCGGGTGTAAAACCGCTAAATCCTACAATGTCGCCATCGTTTACATAGCTTGCTGCCTCTTCGGCAGTTACAAATTTATAAGTCTGTTTCATAACTTTTTAATTTACAATTTACAATCCGTTTGTTTTGCAATTGTCTGTATTATAGTATATTGATTAATTTCTATGTCCAAAAAAATCCTTAGGCTAAAACCGTTTGAATTTGAGCGCAAAATTACCAAATATTTTTTATATTACTATTGTAAATGAGCAACTAATTACAGAAATATTTCATTAATTGAACAGGGTGTAGTGCTTAAGAAAAGAATGAGCAATTTTACTTGAATTTATAAGTTAAATCCCATGTGTGAAATATGTTGAAACATCAATTTGAATTGAAACTTTTTAGAAGATTCTTGTTGTAATATACCAGAGTAATTTGACTCGAATTCTGAATAATCTAAAAAAAATATCGGGATAAAAGATTATTCCAAAAAAAATGAGGATATTTGTATTCGCAAAAAACACGCATAAATATTCATTAATATGAAATCTATAAATATCTAAATATGAGTACAACTGATATTCGCCAATTGGAACCAAAATCAATTTGGCAAAATTTTTACAACCTGACACAAATTCCTCGTCCATCGCACAAAAAGGAAGAAATTGGAGCATTTCTCGAAAATTTCGGAAAAACGCTTGGGCTTGAAACCTTGCGCGATGAAATTGGCAATGTTCTTATCCGTAAACCGGCTACTCCCGGTATGGAAAACCGCAAAGCTGTGGTGCTTCAGGCACACATGGATATGGTTCCACAAAAAAACAGCAACGTAGCACACGATTTTCAAACTGATCCTATTGATGCTTATGTGGATGGCGAATGGGTTACTGCTCGCGATACTACTTTAGGGGCAGATAATGGTATTGGTCTGGCTGCGGCTATGTCTATCATGCAATCTGCTGATGTTCCTCATCCTGCTATTGAAATGTTTGTTACAGTTGACGAAGAAACAGGTATGTTTGGCGCTTTTGGCCTGCAACCTAATTTTCTGAGAGGTGATATTCTGATCAATATGGATTCTGAAGATGAAGGTGAATTGTATGTTGGTTGTGCCGGTGGTATTGATGCTGATATTACTTTCCGCTACACAGAGGTGGAAATTGAAGAAGGCGATGTGGCTCTGAAAGTTTCGTTGACCGGACTCAAAGGTGGTCACTCGGGCGTGGATATTAATTTGCAACGTGGTAATGCCAATAAATTGATGTTCCGATTTTTGAAAGAAGCTGTTTCTGATTTTGAGGCGCGTTTGGCAAGTGTTGATGGCGGTAGCTTACGCAATGCTATTCCCCGCGAAGCTTTTGCGGTAATTACAGTTCCTGCCGAAGGGGTGGACGATATTATCGGTTTTGTACAAGATTGCGAAGAATTGTTTATCGAAGAATACAAAGGAGTTGAAGATAAAATTTCGTTCACCGTTGAACAAGTAGAATTGTCTACAGGATTGATTCCTGAAGAAGTGCAGGACGACTTGATAAATGGTGTCACTGCATGTCCAAATGGCGTTTTACGCTTTATTCCTGAGTTGCCAACAGTGGTAGAAACTTCGAATAATCTGGCTATTATCAAATCGGATGGGAACTCAATTATTCTTCGTTCGCTCATTCGCAGCTCGGTGGAATCACGCAAAGAAGAATTGGCATCGATGGTTCAGAGTGCATTTGCGTTGGCAGGTGCAAAGGTTGATTTAGTGGGTAGTTACCCGGGTTGGAAACCGAACCTCGAATCACCTATTTTGAAAGAAATGACCAAAGTGTACGAAAATAAATATGGTAAAATCCCTAAAGTGATGATTATTCACGCTGGGTTGGAATGCGGAATTCTAGGTACACATTATCCAAAAATGGACATGATTTCCTTTGGTCCGACCATCCGTTATCCACATTCACCTGACGAGAAAGTGAATATTGCCACTGTAGTGAAATTCTGGGATTTCCTTTTGGCAACACTTGAAAATATTCCTGTAAAATAAATAATAAACATAACTCAACCCCCGACTGGCTACATACCGGTCGGGGGTAAATTTTTTAATGTAATGAAGAAGTATTTTACCATTCTCGCGTTGGCATTTCTCAGTGTTAGCGCTTTCGCTCAAAAAGACACCACAGTGGTGGACAGTTTTAAATTTACCAACGTAAAACAAAATAAGATTACGTCCATCAAAAATCAGGCAAGTTCCGGTACTTGTTGGAGTTTCTCTACCTTAGGATTCTTCGAAGCAGAGCTATTGCGCATGGGAAAACCCGATGTGGATTTGTCCGAAATGTTTGTGGTGCATCATTCGTACACAGATAAAGCCGACAAATATGTTCGAATGAACGGTACTTTGAATTTTGGCGGTGGCGGTTCTTTCTCGGATGTTGTTTATGTTCTGAAAAATTACGGAATAGTGCCCGAAAGTGCAATGAAAGGATTAAACTATGGCGAAGAAAAACATCGTCATGCAGAGTTGGATGCATTGACCGAAGCGTATGTGAAAGTGATTGTATCTAACCCCAATAAAAAAATATCTACTGCATGGAAGACCGGTTTCGAAGGGATTTTGGATGCCTATCTGGGTCAATGTCCAAAGGAATTTACGTTGGACGGTAAAAAATATACTCCCCAGAGCTACGAGCAATTGTTAGGTTTAAATCTCGACGATTATGTTTCGCTAACCTCATTTACTCATCACCCGTTTTACAGCAAATTTGCTATTGAAGTACCTGATAACTGGCGTTGGGATGAGTCGTACAATATTCCGTTGGATGAATTACAACGGGTTTTGGACAATGCTATCGACAAAGGGTATTGTGTAGCCTGGGCTTCAGATGTGAGTGAAAAAGGTTTTTCGAGAAAGGGAATTGCTGTTAATCCTGAAACAAAAGTGGATAATCTGCCGGGTTCTGATCAGGCTCACTGGACTGGGGTTTCAGACAAAGACAGAGAAGAAAAAATTTACAAAACAGAGAACCCGCAGCAGGAAGTAAAAGTAACTCAGGAAATCCGCCAAGCTTCGTTCGATAATTATCAAACAACCGATGACCATGGTATGGTGATTTTTGGAGTAGCTAAAGATCAAAACGGAACTAAATTCTACATGGTGAAAAACTCATGGGGAACAGACTCTAAATACAAAGGTATCTGGTATGCCAGCGAATCGTTTGTGTTGCACAAAACAATGGATATTTTGGTACATAAAAATGCTATTCCTGCTGATATCTTGAAGAAATTGGGGTTGAAGTAATCCTTACGTACAATGTAATAGAATGAAGGTGTTTCGGGTTCGGAACACCTTTTTTCATAAATAATCACTATGTTTGTGGTGATTTATAGATTGTCAACATCTGTTTAGCTACGTTTATACTCACTTTAGTCGGGAAAATTGGCTTGGTTCATCGATTTTAGTTTGTTTTGAACTATTAATTGCCTGTATCTTTGCATCATGAATTTTTAAAAAATATTATTATGGAAAATGAAGTAAAAAATTCCTTTCGTTCGGGTTACCCAAAAGGTATTGCTTTCGGGATGGCGTTAATGTTTATTGGCGTGGTTTTTCTTGGATCAAATGTAGGATTAATTCCTCTGCCGATGAAAAACGTGATTATTTCATGGCAAATGTTACTTATTTTTATTGGTGTTGTGAATCTTTTTAAAAGAAAATTTATTCCCGGCATTATTTGGATTATTATCGGAAGTTTTTTTATTGTACCTAAAGTTTTTCCTACTTTGAGTAATAATTTCGAACAAAATTTTTGGCCATTAATTCTTATTGCTGCTGGGATTGTTATTGTGCTTCATCGTGCGTTCGATTCAAAGTACTATAATCATTTTTGGAATGCAGATTGGCGCCAACATCACCAACGTCGTCATCATTATAATGAATATCATCAAAAACATGACAAATGGGGGAAAAGCCCGGAAGGATTTTCTAAAAACAGCGTTTTTGGCGGTGCTGATCACATTGTGCTTGACCCCGTATTTAAAGGTGGTGATTTGAATGCTGTCTTTGGCGGGTTAACTCTGGATTTACGTAGAACCAGCTTGTCCGAAGGTGAAACTTACCTGGAAGTGAATGCTGTTTTTGGGGGTATTACCATTTTTGTACCATCGGAATGGTTGGTAGTAACACACTTGGATGCTGTTTTTGGAGGTTTTCAGGATAACCGTATGCCAAAAGAACCGCTTGATCCAACGCGTAAACTCATTATTTCCGGATCGTGTGTATTTGGTGGTGGGGAAATAAGAAACTAATATTTTAGAGGCAAGAGGTAAGGAGTAAGAGGCAAGTACTTTGTCTCCTAAATCATCTTGTACGTATTGTCAATATCTATTTACTTGCTTGCCTCTTACTGATAACTGTTTTACTGTTTACTGATAACTGAAAAAAAGAATGCTATATCCATTTTTTGAAAATACAAGAAAAACGCTGCAATACGGACTCCTTTGGGTGGTTTATGCATTGGTGCAGGCACTTGTTTTTGCATGGATTGTGCCGATGTCTTTTTGGACATTGCTGGCTGATGGGTTCATTCATGCAGCTGTGTTTGCCGCCCTGGGAATACTGCTTTGGACGGTTCTCAAATTCGGAAACTTTCAGGTGCTGACGGTTTATCAGCGGCTGATGAACCATTTTGCACTGGCCTTGCTTTGTATCACCATTTGGTTAAGCTCCGGTTATGGTTTGTTCTACATGCTTTTTAATGTCAATACTGCAGCCGTTTTTATTCCTTTTTTACCCATTCGTGGATTGATAGGTTTGTTGATATATGTACAAATAAACCAGCAATTTATGATTGCACTTCAACGGATAGAGGTGCCTGTTTATGGATTAGAAGAGGAAGTGGCAAAAGATGAAACAGCTATAGCAAAAGTAACTCAGACGGAAGTGTTGGAACGAATAGCAGTGAAATCGGGATCTAAAATACATGTTATACTTGTTCCGGAAGTTATATTTTTGCAAGCTGATGGGGACTATGTACAGATTATTACTGCGCAGGGCAAGTACCTGAAAGAACAAACCATGAAGTCGTTTGAAGAACAACTGCCGGAAAATCAATTTGTACGCGTGCATCGATCGGTGATTGTAAACGTGGAAATGATTTCGCGCATTGAACTTTATGAAAAGCAGAATCAATTGCTTACACTAAAAAACGGACAACAAATTAAAACAAGTCCGTCGGGCTATAAAGCGTTACGGATGGTTTTGAATTTGTAATTCATTGTAATATAATAAAAGTAAGAAAGGTGCATTTTTAAAACGCACCTTTCTTGTTTTACGGTCTTACATTTTATCCTTCAAAAACTTTCCGGTATACGAATCCTTGCATTTCAGAATTTCTTCGGGAGTACCTTCAAAAACTAGGTTTCCACCTTTATTACCACCTTCGGGACCAATGTCGATAATGTGGTCGGCGCATTTTATTACTTCCAGATTATGTTCGATAATAATAACCGTGTGACCTTTGGCAATAAGTGCATCGAAGGCTTTCATCAGTGTTTTTATATCATGAAAATGAAGTCCGGTAGTCGGTTCGTCGAACACAAAAATGGTTGGTTCAGGCTTTTCGTTAGCAAGAAAGGAGGCCAGTTTTACGCGCTGACTCTCACCACCCGAAAGCGTGCTGGACGATTGTCCAAGTTTGACATAACCCACGCCCACATCTTGCAGCGGTTTCATGCGTTTTACTATTTTCTTTTCGGTATGGCCGGTATGTTCGGTAAAGAATTCGATAGCCTGATTTACCGTCATTTCCAACACGTCATGGATATTTACACCTTTGTATTGTACTTCCAATATGTCTTGCTTGAAACGCTTGCCATGGCAGTGCTCACACTCCAGCACCAAATCGGCCATAAACTGCATTTCTACTGTTACCGTTCCCTCGCCTTGGCATTCTTCACATCGTCCACCAACGGTGTTGAATGAGAAGTGAGATGCGGTATAATTCATTTGCTTCGACAGTTGTTGGTCGGCAAATAACTTACGAATCTCGTCGTATGCCTTTATATAGGTCACCGGATTGGAGCGCGAGGAACGCCCAATCGGGTTTTGATCTACAAATTCAATATCTTTGGCCAATAACATGCTGCCTTTGAGCGTTCCAAACTGACCTGTACGATCGGCCACACCACCGTAATGTTTTTTCAATGCGGTATAAAATACATTGCGAACCAAGGATGATTTACCCGAACCACTCACGCCGGTAACTACCGTCATTACGTTCAGCGGGAATTTTACATTGATGCCTTTCAGGTTGTTTTCGCGGGCACCAATCACTTCGATATAATTATTCCATTTCCGTCGTTGTGTTGGGATGGCAATTTTTTCTTGTCCCAATAGATATTTTAGTGTGAACGAATTTTCTATTTCTGCATCAATCGATTTGCTGTCTGTTTCGGCAGTAATGGCAGGGTCACCTTGATAAACAACCTGACCACCCAGTCGACCTGCTTTTGGACCGATATCAATTAGATAATCGGCGGCGCGCATAATTTCTTCATCGTGTTCAACCACTACCACCGTGTTTCCCAAATCGCGAAGCTGTTTTAGTACTTTGATAAGCAAATGCGTGTCGCGGGAGTGAAGTCCGATACTTGGTTCGTCGAGAATATACAGCGATCCCACTAAGCTGCTGCCGAGCGATGTGGCTAAATTGATACGCTGACTTTCACCGCCCGAGAGTGAATTCGACAAACGATTGATGGTCAGATAACCTAATCCTACGTCGAGCAAAAAGCGAATGCGGTTGGTGATTTCTACCAATAACCGTTTTGAGATGGCAGCATCTTGTTCGTCCAACTGTATGTTCTCGAAGAAGTTATTTAGTTCGCTTACCGGTAATAATACTAAATCTGAAATAGATTTGTCGGCAATACGAATGTACGAAGCTTCCTTCTTCAAACGGCTACCACCACAAGCGTGACAAACGGTTTTACCTCGGTAACGCGCTAGCATTACCCGATACTGAATTTTATATTGTCCGGCCTCCAGATGTTTAAAAAATGCATTCAGTCCTTCGAAATATTTATTGCCTGTCCATAGCAGTTGTCGCTGAGCATCAGTCAATTCGTAGTATGGTTTATGAATGGGAAAATTGAATTTAGTGGCTGTACGGATTAATTGGTTTTTCCATTCGCTCATCACTTCGCCTTTCCAGCAAACTACTGCATCCTCATAAATCGACAAGGTTTTATTGGGGACTACCAAATCTTCGTCAATCCCAATTACACGGCCGAATCCTTCGCACACCGGACAAGCGCCGATGGGACTGTTGAAACTAAAAGTATGCACCGAAGGAATCTCGAACTGCATTCCGTCAGCTTCAAATTTCTTTGAGAAATAAAGCAGTTCGTTTCCTTCGCTGCCGAAAACCTTGAGGATACAAATTCCATTTCCCTCGAAAAAAGCTGTTTCGATAGAGTCATTCAGTCGGCTGATGGCTGTTTGCGTGTGTTCTACCACCAAACGGTCGATGAGCAGATACACATCTTCCTCTTTCGGCGTTGCAGTAATTGTTTTGATATAATCCTCAATCTGCAATGTTTCGTCATTTACCAATACACGACTAAAGCCTTGTAAGGCAAGACTTTTAAGTTGCTCGGCAAGTGATCTGTCTTCTGTGGCAGTAACTGTGGTGAGAATCATCAATCGGATACCATCTTCCAAATTCATGGCAGCGTCCACCACATCTTGTGCTTCGTGTTTTTTTACCAGCTCGCCGGAAATGGGTGAATAGGTTTTACCAATGCGGGCATACAGTAGCTTGATATATTCGTAAATTTCGGTCGAAGTTCCGACTGTTGAACGTGGATTTCGCGTGTTTACTCGTTGCTCGATGGCAATAGCCGGTGGAATCCCTTTGATATAATCTACTTCGGGTTTGCTCATTCGTCCTAAAAACTGACGCGCGTATGACGAAAGACTTTCCACGTAGCGGCGTTGCCCTTCGGCATAAAGCGTGTCGAATGCCAATGATGATTTACCCGAACCCGAAAGTCCGGTGATAACTACCAGTTTATTTCGTGGAATTTCGACATCTATATTTTTTAGATTATGGACACGAGCACCTTTGATGATTATATTTCCTTGTTTGGACATGAGATTGAATAATTCAGAATTTGATTTAATATGAAAGCAGTATGTGTAAAACTGATTTCGGATTGAAATGTTTTGGAAATGAATGAACGTCTATGTTCTTCGTCTAAATTCACCGCATACAAGAGCTGTTGCAACGCCTACGTTCAACGACTCAGAAGTGGTTTGCCCCGAAGGGTAATTGGGGATAAGTAATTTTTCAGTTACCAGTTTCTCGATGGTTGAGGAAATACCATTTCCTTCATTCCCCATCACTATAATTCCGCGTTGGGTCAATGTTTTGGAATAAATGTTTTCGCCGTCCATAAATGTACCGTAAACAGGTAACTTCCCGGCACATGATTGCAAAAATTCGGGAAGATTAACGGTGTGTGCTTTTACGCGTGCTAATGCTCCCATGGTGGCTTGCACGGTTTTAGGACTAAATGCATCAACTGTATGTTCGGAACAAAATACATCGGTGATGCCAAACCAATCGGCAATGCGAAGTATGGTTCCAAGGTTACCCGGATCTTGCACATCGTCTAATGCTAAGCATAATTTATCGTTCAATTCTGATAAATTGTAATTGTAAGTGGGTTGTTGGAAAACGGCCATGACGCCTTGAGGACTTTTCTGATTGGATATTTTTTTTAGTTCATCGCCGTCCACTTCTATAAATTCGTCGGCTTTTATATCTTTGTTTTCAGCTAACCATTGCGGAGTTGCAATTAGCATTGAACATTGAAAGGAAGGAGCTAAATCAGTAACTAACTTTGTGCCTTCTGCAACAAACAAACCCGTTTCATCTCTGAATTTTTTTTGCGAAAGGCTGGTAATTAATTTTATTTTACTTTTAGAAATCACGATATCTGTTTTTTTGGAATGAATCTTGTAATCAATTGAAATCAACAATCATTGTTCTCAGGCCTAGACTATTTAAATAATTAGTTTTTTTTACTTCCTTGTAATTTTCAACTGAATTTTGCGTTGAAAGCTTATCTTGGCTTTATTGCTCTGTAATTGTGTAGTTTTATACTACAAAGCTACCAAAGAAAACGATAAAAGGGCTATATTTGCACAAGTTTTTAATTCTTTTTTTGTCTTAGGTATGAAGTTAAGTGTTTTCAGTTCCGTTATTGTACTTGTTTTACTGCTAGTAGCATGTAATGCAACAAAGTTTGTTCCCGAAGGAGAATTGTTGTTGGATAAAGTACATGTGAAAACCGATTCAAAAGATATTTCTCAATCTCACCTGAAAGAATATCTCCGGCAAACTCCCAATGCCGCTATTTTTGGTGCATTTCGTATGCAATTAGGATTGTACAATTGGGCACCACGCGACACTACTACATGGCTAAAAAGAGTCTTTAATAAAACATTCAAACGTATTGGCGACCCTCCGATAATTTATAATTCTTCGCTTACAACTCTTTCGGTTAGACAGATGCAGCGATTTGTTGAAAACAAAGGCTACATGAATGCCAAGGTAGAAAGTAATGTTATAATAAAAGGCCGAAAAGCTACTGTAAATTACACCGTCAAATCGAATAAACCATACATTTTACGGAATTATACTACTAATCTACAAAATGTAAAGCTCACCGAAATTGCTGCCGATACTTCTAAATCATTAATTCGGTCGCACATGTTGTTTGATGCTGATGTGCTTAGTGCCGAACGTGACCGGGTGACAACGCAGTTTCGCCAGTTAGGGCATTATAATTTCAGCAAAGATTATTTGACCTATTCGGCAGATAGCACAGCGGATAAGAAAGTAAACCTGACGCTTCAACTTCGGGATTATTTGAAAAGCAGTAGTAATAATGACTCTGTAAATGCTGTTATTTTCAAGAAATTTACTATCCGGAATGTGATTTTCTATACCAATACTGATGCTAATCTAACAGCCGATTTGGCAAATACTGAGGAGCTGGACACTGTGCGATTTAGAAATTTTGTGTTAGTTACTCCCAAAAAAAGAATTCTCAATTTGGATGCGTTAGTACAAAACACATTTATCAACCCTCAAACTTTATATAGCGACGAGGCTGTTGCCAGAACCTATCAGGCTCTTAATACGTTGGGGCCAATCAAGTATGTGAATATTAGTTTTAAAGAAACTGCCGATAATTTATTGGATTGTTATATAATCATTACACCCTCCAATGCTATTTCTATTGCCAACGAAATGGAAGGAACCTATACCGACGGTTATTGGGGAGTTGCCGATAATTTGAGTTTCATACATCGTAATATTTTTAAAGGTGCTGAATCTCTGAACGTGCAAGGACGATTGGCTCTGGAATGGCAAAAGGGCGTGTTGGCACAGGAGTGGGGCGCACAGGTTGGGCTTAAATTTCCAAAGTTTATGTTGCCTTTTGGCGGATATGATTTTAAACGAAATATTCATGCAAGCACTGAGTTTACAACCGCCTTTAGTTCTCAGTTTCGTCCCGACGAGTTTAAAACAACAAGTGTTGGTGCAGGAGTTAAATACGGTTGGTTGAGAGGTAAATTTCGCCATAGTCTTGATCTTCTCGATTTGAGTTTTGTGCGGTTTGATACCATTTATCAAAGTTTTAAGGATATGTATTTGAATACATCACCTCCCGTTTTCAATCCATACAATTATCAGGATCACTTTATTATGCGATCGGGATACACTGGTTCGTATTCCGACTTTAATGCCAATCGCCCTATGCAAAATTATTCATCCATGCGGTATAGCTTTGAAGCAGCAGGTAACTTTTTGTATGCTATAGATCATTTATTGGGTGCTACTCCAAATCCAACCGATAGTTCTTATCGATTTTTTGGAATCAGATATTCGCAATATATCAAGGCTGAATACAATATTACGAGACATCAGATTTTTGATAAAGATAACCGATTTGTATATCACTTGGGTGTTGGCATTGGGATGCCGTACGGAAATGCAGATGTGATACCATACGAGAAACGTTTTTATAGCGGGGGTGCCAATAGTATCAGGGGATGGGGCGAAGGGACATTAGGACCAGGTGTTTATCAGCGCATTAGTGATAAACGCCGCGACTATAATCAAGTAGGCGATATTAAGCTGGATATGAGTATGGAGTACCGAGCTAAATTATTATGGATTTTAGAAGGTGCTTTATTTTTGGATGCGGGGAATATTTGGACAATAAAAGATTATGAAACGCAAAAAGGTGGAACTTTCAAATTTGATTCGTTTATGAAACAAATTGCGATTGCCTATGGTGTGGGATTGCGTTGGGATTTTTCCTTTTTTATTTTCCGTACCGATTTGGGAGTGAAACTATTCGATCCGGTTCAACCTCGTATGGATCAATGGCGCGTAAATCCAACATTTAAAGATGACTTTGCATTCCACATCGCAATCGGGTACCCTTTCTAAATCACTAATTATTTTTTTCGCTTTTTCACCGCTTTTTTCTCGCCACCAAGTAAGTTGAAGGTCATTCTGTGGTATTCGGTCGTGCCGTGTTCCCGTATGGAAGCTCGATGCTTCAATGTGGGGTATGCCTTGTTTTTATCCCAGTCGAAATGAGGAAACTCAGCGTGTAAGGTTTGCATAAGTTCATCTCTATGTGTTTTGGCCAGCACTGATGCGGCTGCAATAGAAAGATATTTGCTATCGCCTTTCACTATGGTTTGATGGGGTATATCTTCGAAAGGTTTAAATCTGTTTCCATCCACAATTATAAATTCGGGGCGAGTAGAGAGCTTTTGTACTGCACGGTGCATAGCCAGAATGGAAGCATTCAAAATATTTATTTCATCAATCTCATTATTATCCACTTCGGCCACAGCCCATGCCAGTGCTTCTCTTTCAATAATTGGTCTAAGGGTTTCTCGTTGCAGTTCGGTAAGTTGCTTGGAGTCATTTAGCAGCGGACAATCAAAGTTCTGCGGAAGAATAACGGCTGCTGCCACAACCGGGCCAGCGAGGCAACCACGGCCAGCTTCGTCGCAACCACATTCTAGTGTAACTGTGGAAAAATTCCCTTTTAAAGCTTGTTTGTCAACAGTAGGGTTTGAAAGTTTTTCTTTTTTAATGAGATTCTTAGCCATTAAAATGTAATTCGGGTTCTTGTAATATCTTATTTTTTGCTAGCCGCATTCGTCTTTGCATTATGCAATTTAGTTTCGTCCCACAATGTAGGTCCAAATTTCATAAGTGGTTTATAGCCAATTGAACTCTCTTTTGTTTGATGTTTAATAATCGAAAACCGACTATCAAGCGCATCGAAAACATTGAGCAGTATGCTTACGATTAAGGCATATTTAAGTCCGCCCAAAATTCCGCCCAAAAGTTTATTTAATCCACCTAAGGATAAAGAGCTGAATATTTTGTCTAATGCGTTGGCTGCTAGTAATAATCCAACGCCAATGGCAATAAATAAGATAATGTAGGCTATTGGATGTGCTGTGGTAGGTGAAAAGTCGAACTTGGTTATCAGAATTTCGGAAACAAATGGCGCAAAGAGTTTTGCTCCGTAGATTCCTAATACAATGGCAGCTAAAGAGGTAAGCTCCTTTATTAAACCTTTGAAAAGACCAAAAATAAATCCTAATGTTATGGGTATTAGCAAGAAAAGATCCAATGAATTCATTCTTTAGTTTATGTCTTTTTAGATTTATGTTTAAATTGATGATCTGTTTTGTAAAACTGTACGATGCAAAGATAAGAAAAAATAGTCTTTGCTTATTATATTCATTTCTCATTCATTCTTAAAGTCAGGGTGGTGTTTGTTTTATTTTGATATGTATATGAAAATGTGGAGAAATTCAATTTTGTAAATTGCTGTATTCTAGACAGGATAGATCAAAACTGATTTTGTGTATTGTGTGAATCGAAATTTGGCACAATAATTGGTTATGCATAAGTACAAATAAATGATACCATTCAATCTATATCAGGATCACAATTATTCACCGCTTAAATACATACGATTATGAAACCAACAGCAGCAGTCTTATTAGTGGGAATTTTATTTACAACCACTCAATGTGTAGCACAGGGAAATGTTACATATGCACCACAAAGAAACGTAACCGTTCAGGCACAAAGCAACGATATAAGCTACAACCTTGATTTGCAAGCGGTAGCTTCTATATTTGGGGAATCGCACGATTTACAAGATTTTGAAATGAGGTTAAACGATTATGATGCTCAAATATCAAATCTTGACTTGAACAATGATGGAGAAGTAGATTACTTACGGGTTATCGAATCGTCCGAAAACAATGTTCACCTGGTAGTTATACAAGCTGTTTTGGATAGAGATGTTTATCAGGATGTGGCGAGCATTGTAGTTGATCGCAGTCGTTACGAAAAGACCTATGTTCAGGTAATTGGAGACCCTTATTTATACGGAAATAATTATATTATTGAACCAATGTATGTAAGTACCCCTTCTATCTTCTCGTTTTTCTTCGGGAATACTTATAGTAGTTGGTCTTCTCCTTACTATTGGGGATACTATCCAAGATACTATCACAATCGCAGACCTTTCGAAGTAAACCTTTATATGTCGAATGTAGATAGATATATTAATCATAATCACAGTTATTACTACAGTGATCGCAGACGTAGTTCTTACTACGAAAGCATGCATAGCTCAATTGGAAGAAATGATTACGCTAAAAGGTACCCAGATCGTAATTTTAGCTCTCGCAACGGCAATGTGACTAACAAGTATTATATGCAATCAAGTAGAAATACAAGTGATAGAAACTTGAAAACCCGTTCGTCCAATGAATCAGGCCGCAGAAGTGTACAATCAACTTACGATATGGATGGATCAAGAGTAAATGCTAATCAGGGCTCAAGATCGAATGCCTACGATCGTAACTCAACCAACAAAATCTATTCGCCTTCAGATAATTCAAGTCGTAATGGTAACTATAATAACGACCAAAATTCGCAAACGGTAAGAAGATCAACAACTAACGGCAATTATAATTCTGGCTCAAGCGTGAACCAACCAAGTCGGGGCACTTACCAAAATTCGAATAGTACTACAAGAGCACCTTATAATACTCAAAGTACAACGCCAAGCGTAAATCAGCCAAGTCGTGGAGTATATCAAAATTCGAATAATAACACTAGCGCGCCTTATAACAATCAAAATCCTGTGCCAAGGGTCAATCAACCAAGTCGTGAATCGTATCAAGCACCTGCAAGAAATTCGAATACAGAAACCCGAACAGCTCCTTCTGTGACACGTGATAATTCACCTCGAAATACTCCTGCTGCCAGTCAACCAAGCCGTAGTGCAGAATCTAAACCCGCACGTACTTCTTCGGATAATAGTAGCAGTTCAGATAATAACAGCAGAGGTAGTCGTTCAAACGATAACCAATCTGGTGGAAGAAGATAATAACCAAGTATGAAAATAGATTTTGTTTAGTTTTTTAGAATTGCAAGCGCTGAGAAATTTCTTTAATTAGAATTTCTCAGCGTTTTTTATTTTCAGCAATGAATTGAAAATAGATATTCCTGTTCGGTTTGTCCGGGTGTGGGAATGAATTCGGCTTTATGCAGACATTTCAATGCATCTAAATCCATAATGGTTGAATAGCCTGATCGTGAAATAATTTTCTTTGTTCCGAGAAATACAGCAGCTAGCTCATGAGTAGAAAGGTGCGATACGACGGTTATGTTTCCGTTATGCTTCTTAGTTTCCGTTTGCTGCGGTTGCCCACTTACAATCAAAATTTTCTCCGCTTTGTTCTTATATTTCTGAATCAAATGCTCTTCGAGTAATGTTCGTTGTGGTTCTACACCAGAAATTACTGCCACAACTTCATATTCATTTGTTGGAGTGATGTTTCCCATTCCTTCAAATCGTGACAATGTGCCGATAAACTTTGCATTGCGGGGCAGAGGATATTCGTGTGCCAAATCGCCCGATAGACCACCGTTTTCTTTTAGGTCTGGAATCCAGCATTCATCATACCGATTGATAAATGCCTTATGAATAAAATGTACTAATGGCTCAAGGAATTTCAATCCCTGAGGCATTTTTACCATTAATTGGTGGGTGATGTAAATGGAATGAACGTGCTTGTTCCACATTCCAAAACGATTATCGGAAATAATCTGATCGAAATGTTCGGTTTGCAATAAATTTCTAAGCCAACTGTGTTCATTTATAATGCCACGTACAATGGAGGGAAAGTTGAACAGCATGGCACCAACCTGCGATGTGCCCGATGCATAATAAACTGAATAGGATGAAAGCTCAATAAAACGGAGTGAAGGAAACTCCTGCCGAAGAAACTGAAGCGGATAACCATCTGCAACCAATACCGGCTCATGACCTTCATTCATGAGTTTTTGGATAATAGGAACGCATCGGGTGGCGTGTCCCAATCCCCAGTTTAGTGGACAAATTAATACCTTCATTTGATGTTGTCAATCAATTGTATCTAATGAACTGTTTTTTCAAATAACACTACCAAAGCGTGAAAATGTCTATGAGTCTGGCAAAGTCATAGAGCTTTTTTCAACCTGCTACCGATACTTCAAATCCTCGCTCTTTGACTTTCTCTGCAATAAGGTTTAGTTCTTCAACCGTTACTTTTTCGAGGTTCTGAGTTGGAGCTTCGCGATCGAGCGAGTAGATCATTACTTGTTGCGGACGAATCTGCTCCAATGCTTTCAGCCATGCTTCCACTTCTTCATCGGTAGTATTGTCTAGTCTTTCCCCGTTTATTTCGCCGCGCAAAAACATGGTCTGAATAATTAAACGTCCTTCAAATTTCTTCAAGTGTTCAATAAACCATGCTACATTGATGTGTTTTCCGGTTGGTCTGTCCATTAATTGCATGGTGCGTTCAATGGCAGAGTCAAACTTTAGAATATTATTATCGACCTTGTTTAATGCGCTAAAAACATGCGGTTTGTGTATTCGGGTAGAGTTTGACAATACGCTTACTTTGGCCGTTGGGCAAAACTTGTTGCGCAACGCAATGGTGTCGTCAATGATTCCCTCGAAATCTTTGTGAAGGGTAGGTTCTCCGTTTCCTGCAAATGTAATTACATCAGGTATCTGACCTTCCTCCATCATTTCCTTTAGTTTTGCTTCAAGTGCCTGGTACACTTGCTCGCGGCTTGGAATGGGTGAATCTTGCATGGTGGTGTTAAATCCACATTCGCAATAAATGCAGTCGAACGAGCAAATTTTTGCATCGATGGGTAGCAGGTTTACGCCGAGCGAAAGTCCCAAACGGCGACTATGAATGGGTCCGAAAATGAGTTGGTCGAAAAGAATCATTTCTATATTTTATTTAATATCCTCTCTCCAAGCGTTTTTGAGAGTTGTTTTTTTACCACTTCCAGTTGTCCGATTTCGTACATTATTTCGTCTACTAATTTGTGGTTTTTATTATCATTCGCATTTTTCATCTCTAGAAGTTTTTGTTTAATAATAGCCAGAATATGACTATTTTTAAATTCAAAAACCACCCGTGGAATCAAATCGATAAAGCGGTCGGTATCTTCTTCTACCTTTTTTACTTTAGAATGAATCCTGCTCAGGGTGTATTTTTCTGAGATTAAATCGGCAGTTAGCAAGCTTATTTCACCATTAGAATGATGCAAAAAGAATCGCTCGGCTACAAAACCTTCATTTCGGAAATTGTTTTTGTATTCTTCCAGTATTTTGGAATGCAATCGATTCTCGAACAGTAACTGGTCGCGCTCCAGTTCTTCCATAATGTAATCGCCCACCGTAACCGGATGTTGATTTTCTGCATCGGCGTAAAAGAATAATTTATCGCCATATTTTACCAATACTTGTAAAATAGTACGTTCCTCGTTCTCGAACTTCGAAGGGGTTGCCATTTGACCACCACCATCGTCCATGTCTTCGAAATGGGGAATAGGTGGACCTTCGTTTTGTCTACGATTGGCATTTTTTTCTTGCTCCGTACTTTTCAGCGTGTTGATTTGGTGATAAAGCATGGCTTCATCTACGTTGAGCAATGTGCTACATTCTTTCACATATTCACCTCGGATAATACTGTTGGGAATAATGGCGATACTGTTTACAATGTCCAACACCAAACCTGCCCTTTTTACAGGGTCATTTCCAGCGTCGGCCAACAGTAAATTGGTTTTGAAACGAATGAAATCCGAAGAATTTTTATTTACATATTCGATGAAATCCGAGGCATTATGTTTGCGGGCAAAGGAGTCGGGGTCATCGCCATCGGGGAGGAGAAGCACTTTGATGTTGAGTCCTTCTTCCAATAATAAATCGATACCGCGAATGGATGCTTTTATACCGGCTGCATCGCCGTCGTAAATAACCGTTACGTTTTCGGTAAAACGGTGAATCAGTCGGATCTGCCCGGGTGTAAGAGAAGTTCCCGAAGAAGATACAACATTTTCGATACCGCTTTGATGCATCGAGATTACATCGGTATAGCCTTCCACCAGATAGCAGCGGTCTTGTTTTACAATGGCTTGCTTCGCAAAATAGATACCGTAAAGCTCATTACTTTTATGATAGATTTCCGATTCGGGTGAGTTGACATATTTTGCTGTTTTGTCGTCTTTTTTCAGAATTCGCCCACCAAAAGCAACTACTTTTCCCGAAAGTGAATGGACCGGGAACATAACGCGACCCCGAAAACGGTCGGCCACGTAGTTATTTTCGCCTTCGAAAGTCAACCCTGTTTTTACAAGGAATTCTTTGTTGTATCCGGCTTTTAGCGCAGCTTGTGTAAAAGCGTCGCGTTGATCGAGACTGTAGCCAAGTTGAAATTTCTGAACGATGTCATCGCGGAAACCACGTTCGCGAAAATAGCTTAATCCTATCGATTTTCCGTCGATATGATGGTGCAATGTGTGGCTGAAATGCTTTTGTGCAAACTCGTTGACCAGAAACATACTTTCGCGGTCGTTGCGTACCGCCATTTCTTCAGGGCTTAGCTCACGCTCCTGAACCTCGATATTGTATTTTTTTGCTAGAAACTTTAACGCTTCATAGTAGGATATCTGCTCATGTCCCATGATAAAGTGAACAGCATTACCACCTTTTCCACAACCAAAACATTTGAAGATGCCTTTGCCCGGCGACACAATAAACGACGGCGTTTTCTCCCCATGAAACGGACAAAGTCCAAGTAGGTTTACTCCACGTTTCTTGAGTGTAACGTAATCAGATACCACATCTTGTATTTGTGCGGCATCGGTTATTCGGTCTATGGTAGCTTGGTCAATCATTAAATATAAATACAGATTGCTAATATTGTCTTATTTGTCTGAAAACGAGCGGGCAAGTTAGCGAGTGGTTCAGGTAAAAAATACGATACAAAACTACTTATTTTATTCTACAAATGTGCCATCCATAGTTTAAAGTTTCGATTATTGGACTAGCTAATGAAAAGACAATAATACATTAATATTCTTATTCTGTTAATGAATTGAAAATAGCTATATGTTTCTATAACAGCTTCATATTTCGTTATTCTTCTGGGTCGGTTGTTTTTTGCAACTAAATTTACAAATACCGCTGGTATGTTTACTTAATTTCAGTTCTAATTCTTTTATTATCATTAACTTCCCTATATGTATATTACCCCTGAAGTGTAAACTGGTCTATTCTTCATTTATATCATTGACATAGTTAATCTGATTAAAGTTTATGTCTTTGATCATTAGGTATCATTTTGATATGTAATCTAATCTAAATGCTGAACTTTTTAAAGCACAATAATGTTGTAAATATATATGTATACATAAATCAAAATTGGAATAACTACAACTAATATTGCTTAAAAAGAGATATTAGCACTTGATGTATTACGCAGTAAAAAGAACAAATTATGGATCCTGGAAACATAAAACTAGTCATATGGGATTTAGATAATACCTTCTGGTCGGGTACTATCAGCGAGGGTTCTGTTCAATCCAACCCGGATCATATAAAATTGGTCAGGTCATTGACCGATTGTGGAATTATAAATTCAATATGCTCAAAAAACACTTTCGAAATAGCAGCTGATAAGCTGAAAGAGCTTGAAGTGTATGACTATTTTGTGTTCCCATCTATAGATTGGACCTCAAAAGGTCAACGCATTCGCAATTTAATTCAGGATATGTCATTACGTGCTGAAAATGTACTATTTATTGATGACGAAATTACGAATGTGGAAGAAGCAAAGCATTACTCCCCACAAATAATGGTGGCAAGCCCGGGCGATATTCATGAACTAATAGAGTTTGCAGCTGTATCCGAAAAGAAAGACCTGCAGCATAAGCGCCTCACACAGTATAAGTTGCTCGAGAAAAAAGGTGCTGAGCAGAAAAAGTATGATAAAAACGATGATTTTCTGTATGCCAGCAATATAAAAGTAGATATTGTCGAAGATTGTATTTCTGAGTTAGAACGGATTCATGAGTTGATATCCCGTTCCAATCAGCTGAATTATACCAAGAAACGGGTTTCTAAAGATGAACTGAAACAACTGCTGGGTAGCAAGGATGCAAGATGTAGCTATGTTTCTGTCAACGATAAATTTGGTAATTACGGGATAGTGGGGTTTTATGCCATTCTGAAAGGTGAGCTTGAGCATTTCACTTTTTCTTGTCGGGTTATGGGGTTGGGAGTAGAGCAATATGTATATTCTAAACTAAACTGTCCTCCGTTGACAGTGGTGGGCGATGTGGCTGTAAATGTGATTTCGGCAGCAGCTCCACTATGGATTAATACAGGCAATGCCCCCGAAAATATAGCCGCCGAAACTGGAAACCTGACTGCCGGGAATGCAAAATTCTTGTTTAAAAGTGCATGTGATTTCTCGCAAACGATTGCCTACATTAAAAATGGAAACTGGTTTCACTGCGAGTTTGATTATGTAAATACAGCGAGAGAGAATGTTATCGAAGGACATAATCATTCGGTGTTTATTGTCGGTCTAAAAGATTTTTCGGCAGCTGTGAGAAAAGAAATGCTCGATGACTGTGTTTTCTACGATAGTGAAATTTTTGCAGGAAGCATCTTTTCCCGGAAATACGATATTGTTTTTTTAAGCACCTTGCCCGAATCGTATGCAGGTATATACAAAAAGAAAAATTCCGATATAAAAGTCAGTGTAGGATCATATCTGTTTCCACTAACTGATAAAAGGTATTGGGCCGGACTTATAGGCGGAAAATATTACAGCGCAAGTAATAAATTTACCGTAGAGTATTTAAAAGAATTTACCGAAAAATACGAGTTTCAGGGAAAAACAACTCCTGAAGACTACTGCCGGAGAATAGGTAAAATACTGAATGATTTGGATCAAAACACCAAGCTCTGTTTAATTCTGGGTGTAGAGTTTCCATGCGAGAAAAATACGGATCCATTTTATAAAGACAGGCATATTTCTCATGCTCAGTTGAATAAAGCAATAAGAGAAATGGCGCACAACAACCCCCGACTTTTATTACTAGACTTAAATCATACCGTAAAAAGTCAAAATGATTTTACGTATAATTTGAATGAATTCACTTCGCGGGTAAACTATGATCTTTCTAAGAAGGTAATCTCAATAATTAATGAGTCTGTGGATACGAAAATTGAAAGTTACTCTTCGCTTTTTGTTTTCTTTGATGAGGTGCTCAATGCAGCGAGGAAATTTGCGAAAAATCTTATCCCGAGAGATAGTGCCATATATGATAACTTCAAACTGGCATATTACAAACTAAGCAGAAAATCTAAATAGCCGTAACCTATAGCTATAAATCATTAGTTTACTATCTTTTGTCTCTCTCTGTCGTACTATCGTTATTACGAGAATCCCAGTGTTGAATGTGGCTTTTCTTAAAATCGCATAGCAAAGATAGTATGGTAGTAGAAATCTTACAGCATTCCGGCCAAATGCGTTTCCAGTTTTACCAGGTCTTTGGTGAAGTTGCGAATTCCTTCGGCCAGTTTTTCGGTAGCCATAGCATCTTCGTTCATCATCCAGCGGAAGATTTTCTCGTTCATTGCTATGGGTGGTATCTCCAATAATTTTGCTTTTTCGGCATCTAATTTTACTGCCAGAGTGCCTTCGGTACTTTCCAGTTCTTTGAGCAATGCCGGCGAAATGGTCAATGCATCGCATCCTACCAATTCTACTATTTCGGCCATGCTACGGAAGCTGGCTCCCATCACTATGGTGTTGTAATTGTATTTTTTGTAATAATTGAATATTTCTGTAACCGAAATTACACCCGGATCTTCGGGAGCTGGGATGCTTGCCACGCCACGCTCTTTTTTATGCCAATCCAGTATGCGTCCTACAAACGGTGAGATAAGTGTCACCCTTGCTTCGGCACATCTCACGGCTTGTGCCATAGAAAAGAGCAGAGTCAGGTTGCAATGAATGTCTTCTTTTTCCAGTTCTTCGGCAGCAGCTATTCCTTCCCACGTAGAAGCAGTTTTAATCAGTATTCGTTTGCGCGAAATGCCGTTAGCTTCGTAAAGTGCTATAAGTTCACGCGCTTTAGCAATAGTACCTTTGGTGTTGAACGAAAGTCGTGCATCTACTTCTGTTGAAACTCGTCCGGGAACTATCTCAAGTATTTTTAGTCCGAAATTTACCGCCAGTTTATCCATTGCCTTTTCAAGTTGCACCGCTTTGTCCGACGAAATGGATCGCGCATATTCAATAGCTTCTGTTATTAATGCACTGTATTTTGCATCCATTGAGGCTGCGTAAATAAGTGATGGGTTTGTAGTTGCGTCAATTGGTTTGTAGGCCATCATAGAAGCAAAGTCGCCAGTGTCGGCTACAACCTTGGTGTGTATTTTCAATTGTTCCAGTAGATTCATATTTTTGCTGTTTAGAGTAAATTGTCCTAGTTCATCTAACTCTTTACAAAGGAGTTTTGTTTATAATGATAGAAGGATTTTCAATTTTTCATTAGCAAATTAGCAAATTTAGTTTTTTTGTGGTTTTGAAATAATTATTCACTAATAAATATCAAGTAGCAGCGTTTATATGGGTACAAAGAAAGTTTTGTTATTAAATGTTTGATTAATTAGGCATCAGTTAATCATTATTAAGGTGTGAATAGTACAACTTATATTGAAAATTATGTAAGCTGTCTCTTATTTTATAATCTCATCTTTGTGTAGTGACAAAATTTGATTTATTATTTAAAATTAGAAAAATGAAAATTCTGAAATTAGCTCTTTTTATTTTGCTTTTTGTTGGTGTTGCTACTAATACTGAAGCTCAAGTGTCGTTTAATGTTCACATTGGTACGCCACCGCAATGGGGACCCGAAGGATATTCGGATGCCCGTTATTATTATCTTCCCGATGTTGAATCGTATTATGATGTACAAGCATCTATGTTCATTTATTTTGATGGTGTGCGCTGGGTACACAGACATTATTTACCTACTCGATATAGAAACTATGATTTGTATAATGGCTACAAGGTGGTAATGAATGATTACCGTGGCAACCGACCTTATTCAAATTTCAGAGAACATCGAATGAAATATGCCAGAGGCTATCGTGGGCATGAACAACGAAATATCGGTGCAAGGCCGGAATATAGAGATCGTCATGAAATGAATCGGTATGTAAATCATTCAGCCAGAAACGACAGAGATGAGCACAGAAATGAATATAGAGGAAATGATGATCATCGGGGAAATGGAAATGGAAGAAAAGGTAACGATGGGAATGGCCGGGGGAGCGGTAAACACGATGATAAGCAAGATAAGCATGACAGAAGATAATAATCAACAACAAATACGTAATTTATCTAAATAAAAAAATGAAAACAACAACATTTACTATTGCACTGGCTTTACTCCTTTCTATTACAAGTCTATCAGCTCAGCGCAGATCTTCTTATTCAGAAACGTATGGTCATACATTAAATTTGGGACTAGGCATTGGTGGTTATTCGGGCTATTATGGCGAGGTTGGACATACTATGCCGGTTCTTCATGCCAATTATGAATTTGAAGTAGCTCGGAATTTCACCTTGGCGCCCTTTGCTACTTTGTTTTCTTATGATGACGGGAATTATCGCGAAACCGTGATTCCTCTAGGTGTAAAAGGAACGCTTTATCTCGACAAATTATTGCAGGCTGGTCGCGATTGGGACTTTTACACTGCGGGCTCACTAGGATTTGCACTTGTGAATACGTCATGGGATGTTAATTATTATGGAGATAGAGCCTATTATCGTGAGGCCAGTCCGCTGTTTCTAGATCTTCATATTGGTACTGAATATCACTTTAATAAACATATTGGTGCATTTTTAGATTTGTCAACAGGTGTCTCTACTGTCGGCATTTCCATCCATTGATACTTGAAAGTCTTAAAAGCTATTTTAGCTCAATGATACCTGATAACTAGTTTTTTTAATATTTAAACGAAGATGTCTGTATTTTTGATTTTTATGGCACGATTAATGTTGAAATATTGTAGTCACAAGTGCTGTTTCTGCGAGTTATATAAATAATAAAATGAACAGAACAATTTGTGATATTTTATTGTTGAAATGTTTAGGTATTGGAAGAATTTTCGTTATTAAATAAAAAGATTATGGGAACAAGAAATGAATTAAAGATCTTCAGGAAGTCAAGTATTGAATATCTAAAGGGTTTGAACAGTAAGAGTATGTCTTATATTTTCGACATGAGTAATTGGGATCCGACGGCAAAAGATAGCAACGGAGAACGTAGAATTTTACGTCATACTCGAAAATCTCTCAAAAAGTTTGGAGATGAAATGAATATCTTCAAAGTTCCAGTAATTGTAGGTTTAAAGATAATCTATTATAAAAGCTTTTCATTTGTTTTTGAAAACAATTGCACTGATCCTAGTTTTGACGTACGCACTGACGTAGAACCAGAGAATTGTTGATACGAAAACGTGTCTTTTTAGACTAACGGAATACACTTATGTAATATATTTGAGTTCTTGAGGGAGTGGCATTATGTCACTCCCTCATTTTTAGTATATGTTTGATTTTTTTTAGTATAGTTTGACGTTAGCCAACAGTCACAGATATTCTAACCCTTTGCCATTTCATACACCACAATCAAGCATTAGAGCGTAAATTGTATTATTAGTAACTTTGTAAATAATTTCATTAGTCTCCACTAAAATAAATTAAGGCTTTGATTATTCAAATCTTATGTAAAATCAGGCTTCGATCGAATTGTAAGTGACTCATTTATAGCATGTGTTTTTTTTTAGATATTATGAATTCATTATTTCTAGAAATTTCAGAGTCATTTGTGGCTAAAATATAAATTCAAATCGTCATGCTAAATATTTTCTGTCATAACCTTTATTGATAAGGTCTGCAGAAAAAAGTTAATGATTTTAAGTAGACACTCATGAAATAATTTACCAAACTAATGTATTTTTTCTAAAAGATTATTTTGGTTTATCAAAATAAAATACTATTTTTGCAAACATAATTTATTCTAAGTGTATTTTTGTAAGCATGTTACAATACTAATACAAATTTAATTTAGATAAAAGTTGCTTTTGTCCAAAGTTCAAGTTTTTTTAGTCAAGAAACATTATTTGCATAAAGTTAACTTATTTGCTGTTATTTTAAAATTAAGATGGAGAAATAACTTTATGCATTACATCATATAATTATTGTAAACTAAAAGAAGTAGTTGAATGGTATTGATAGCTACTAAATTGAACTGGTATGCAGTTTATACAGCTCCCAGAGCCGAAAAGAAACTAAGCGAAAGACTTGCAGAAAGAGGAATTGAACATTACTTACCTCTCCAAAAGGTTAAAAGATGTTGGAGCGACCGTATAAAGGAGATTGAACTTCCTGTTATAAATGGTTATATTTTTGTACATATTGCGAATACTGATTTTATAAAAGTAACATCAACGTATGGAGCTATTGCATTTGTAAGGGAGGGTGGTCGTCCTGTGCTAATACCAGAGACTCAATTGGATAGATTGAGGTTTATGGTTGAAAATGCTGACGAGAAGGTAGAGTATTGTTCTCAACCGTTTGAGCATGGCGAAACAATAGCTATAGTTAAAGGCCCTTTGGAAGGAATGCTGGGTGAACTTATAGATGTAAAAGGTAAATACAAAGTCCTTATTCGGCTTGAACAATTTGGGTCTGCAATCACTACAGTTCCAATGTCTTTCATTGAAAGAGTTGCTGTTTGCGAGGTAAAATAAGAGCTTTATCATTTAAAATAATATCAAAAAAAATACTTCATCGTTACACCCAATAATGGGAGTGACGAGCGTTGTTGTGTCTGTATGTGTTTTTGTTTGGAGGTTTAATATAATTCGTTGTTAGTAGTTAAATTACGCTTTTTCTGCTGAATTTATGAGAACATGGTTTCTTTGATCTCTATCAGTCTATTTACTATTTTTAATGGTAGACAATGAAATTCTATTGTTTTTTTACATATTTTCTTAATCTTTTATTTAGTAACTAAACATTATATAGTTATGTCTTGTTGACTGTATATGGATTTATAAACAATTCAGTATAGTTGCATATAAAAATTTTCTAAGTTCTTCATGGTACTAATTATAAATTATCCAATATGTGTTACAAAAGAATAACTTTTTCAGCATTGACAATTTTGAGCATTCTTTTATTTAACTCTTGTACTTCCACAAAAGACATTGCTTACTTTCAAAAATTAGATACTTCATCTAAATCAGAAAAACCACCGAAGAATGCTGATGGAGTGTTTGAAGCACGAATAAAACCTAAAGATATACTAAGTATTACTGTGGTAAGTTCTGAACCCGAAGCCTCGCGAATCTACAATTTGGTTGTTCCCCAAATAGCTGACCCGAGTAATCAAAACAGTCTTTTTTCGCAACCAACCTTACAAACTTATTTGGTAGATAATGACGGCTTTATTGAGTTTCCTGTTTTTGGAAAAATACAAGCAGCTGGATTCACCAGAGATGAATTGGTAGCAATTTTACATAAAAAATTGGCGACTGCTTTTAGCAAAGAAACACCAATTATTACTATACGTTTTACAAACTATTCGGTCAATATCCTAGGTGAAGTACTTAGGCCTGGTAAATTTGAAACTACAAATGACCGTTTAACCATATTTGAAGGCTTGGCGTTGGCTGGTGATTTAACTATTTACGGACGGCGCGACAATGTGAAGGTGTTGCGTGAAAGTTCTACTGGAGCAAAGCAATATATAACGCTAAATTTAAACGATAGAAATGTCATATACTCATCGGCTTATTATCTGGAACAGAATGATGTGGTGTATGTTGAACCTAATAAATCCCGCTCGAGATCGTCGAGTTACGGTGCTGCCGAAACCTTCGGCATTTCTTCATTATCTGTTTTTTTAACGCTTACCAGTTTGGTTTTTACTATTCTCAAAAAATAAAGAAGGTAGTCGATTTTAATATATGTATAAAGGTATTAATGATTTGAAATAGTAAATAATTTATGAACAAGTATCCCAACTCTGAAGAAGAATACGAAAACCCAATAGATTTTCTAGGAATTTTTATCAAATATCTTTCCTATTGGAAATGGTTTATTGCATCACTAGTTATATTTCTTACACTTGGAATAGTATATCTTAAATTTGCACTGCCAAGTTATGAGATTACAACTGCTGTTTTGCTCAAAGATGATCAAAAGGGCGGGGGGACAGCCGAAATCAATGCATTTAAAGAAATGGGTCTTTTTACTCAAAAGAACAATGTAGATAATGAATTGGAAGTGCTTAATAAATCTATATTAGTTCAGCAGGTTGTGCGCGAACTCGGGATCTATGCTACATACACGCAAGTTGAAACTCTTAAGTTTATTAGTGCTCTTGGTATCAATGGGCGAAATGCAAAATTTGCAACGTATGACGAAAAAATCCTTTACGGAACCGAATGCCCTATTTTGGTGAGTTTGCCCGATACTGTGCTGAACAATATGACCGGTGCATTTGCATTTGAAATTCTTATTCACCCTTATGGCGAATATGAGTTTTCCGGAGTTTATAACGATCAAAGATTTCTTGTAAAAGCATCTATTTCAGATCATCAAGTAAAGCTTCCGTTTGGTCAAATCAATATTGTAAGAGGAAAATACAAACCTACTGAGGATATGGTAGTGGGTGTTGTTCTTCAAAATCCGATGAGCAAAGCCGGACAGTTGTTAAGCCAGATGAAACTGGAGCTAACTTCTAAAACTACTTCAGTAGTTAATATTAGTTTTAGTTCACCAAACGTACAAATGGGTAAAGATTTCTTGAAGAAATTGATAGAAGTATATAACCGTGAGGATTTGAAAGATCAAATGACAATGGCAAATAAAACTGCCAATTTTATCGATGAACGTTTAATTTCGATAACTAAGGAATTAGGAACTGTAGAGTCTCAAGTTGAAGATTATAAGCAAAATCAAGGCATTACGGATATTAAATCGCAAACTGACATGTTTATAAAACAAACAGGTGACTTTGGTCAAAAACGAATGGATGTTGAGACTCAATTAGCCATAGTGAGCGATATAGATAGCTATATACATAAGAAAGAAAACAGATATCAACCACTACCTGCAAACACAGGTATTAGGAGCGATGGGTTGAATGAGTTGATAAACAATTATAACAAGCTATTATTACAACAGAACAGGCTTTCGCGTATTGCATCAAGCAGTAATCAGGCCATGATTGACTTGACAAATCAACTCGAATCGTTATTTAGTACAGTGCAAACGAGTATAAGAAACGAGAAGAATAATTTGTTGATAGCACAACGCGATCTAATGTCTAAAAACAGCGAGAATGCAGCTCATATAAGGGCTATTCCACGTCAGGAACGCGAGTACACTGAAATTAAACGCCAACAAAGTATCAAGGAAGCATTATTTTTGTTTCTACTCCAAAAGAAAGAGGAAAAGTACTTGAATGGTGCAGTGGTAGAACCAATTGCCAAGTTAATAGATACTGTTGGGAGCAGTGGTGATCCTATTTCACCTAAGAAATCGATGATACTGTTGTTGTCATTCGTCATTGGGTTGATTGTCCCAATTATAGGAATTAAACTCCGTGATTCACTCCGTTATCAGATTGAGAGCAAAGAGGAATTGGAAGAAATATCGAATGTACCTGTATTGGGTGAAATAATCAAAACGGATCAGGTTGGCAATGTGATAATTCAAGAAAACAATACGGATAGTTTTACTGAATTATTCAGATTGTTGCGTACCAATCTGTTGTTTGTAATGGATAGTAGCGACAAAAAGGTCATCAATATGGTGTCGAGTGTCAGTGGTGAAGGTAAAACTTTTGTCACTATAAACTTAGCTATGAGTTTGGCTCTTCTTGATAAGAAGGTGTTGGTTATTGGTTTAGATATACGCAAGCCAAAATTGGCTGATTATCTCAATCTGAATAATGATACTGGTATTACCATGTATCTTTCTGGGCATCTCTCAAAAGATAAATTGATACGTCCATCAGGTATTCATCGAAATCTTTCAGTTATCACATCCGGCCCAATACCTCCTAATCCTAATGAATTACTTGCAAAACTGTCATTAGACAAACTTATTGCCGAATATAGAGAGCAGTTTGATTATTTGGTTATTGACACCGCGCCAATTGGCGTAGTTTCCGACAGCTTTTTGTTGAATCGTTTTGCAGATATAAATCTCTATGTCGTCCGTGCAGATTATACACCAAGGAAAAATATAGTAGATGCTACAAATTTATTTAGAAACAATAAGCTAAATAATCTATATTTTGTGCTAAATGGTTCAGATCTTAACAAAAAAATATATCGAAAAGGATATGGCAAGAAATATGGTTATGGTTATGGTTTTAGCAAAAAACACGGAAATACCTACGGGTACGGAAATGAAAAGAAGGGTAAGTGAGATCTATTTTGATGTTTCTTTAAAGTGAAACATTTGAATCTAAGTTAGTTTGTTTCTAAGTATCTTGAAAGATGAATAAATTTAAAGTTATATTAAAGGTAAGTTGGATATCTACGCTTTATTTCAATTTTCATTATTTGCCATTTAGACAGGCAATCAAACTACCAATATTATTATATAAGGCCAAACTTTTAAAATGTCTTGGTGAAGTCGTTATTGAAAGTGATCATATCAAGACCGGAATGATACAGATGGGCGAGTATGGTGTGTCACTTTATCCAAATACAGGTATTGTCTGGGAAAATCATGGAGGGAAGGTCATTTTTAAAGGTAGATGTGATATTGGTAACTCCAGTGCTATATCTATTGGCCCTGCTGGTTACTGCGTATTTGGAAGCAATTTTGAGGTTACAACTTCATTAAAGCTCACTTGCTATTGTCATGTAGAATTTGGCGAGAAAGTACTTATCGCCTGGGATGTGATAGTAATGGATAGTTCATTCCATCGGTTGAAAGATAGAAGTGGAAACTTTAAGAGCAAAGGGTATGCACCAATTATTATTGGCAATAATAATTGGATAAATGCTAGATGTATGATTCTGAGCGGAACTAAGACTCCTGATTTTTGTACAATTGGAGCTGCTTCAATTGCAAACAAGGATTATTCAAACTTTCCGACACATGTCCTCTTGGCTGGGAATCCGATTGAAATAAAGGCAAAGGATGTTTGGATTGATTTTGACGATCACCGCATTGTTGATTATGTATGATGATTTATTTATAAAAAATAAAGATGAAAATTAAAACCAACTTTATATATAGTAGCATTCTCACCGTCTCAAATTTTATTTTCCCATTCATGACATTTCCCTATATTTCGAGGGTTTTGGGTGTAAATAATGTAGGAATATATAACTGGGTGGGTGGAATTATCCAATATTTCATCTTGTTTTCGATGATGGGGATTGCGATTGTCGGGATTAGAGAGATTGCAAAGAATAAAAGTAATCCAGCAGAGTTAAGTAAAACATTTTCGTCGCTTTTAATGTTAACAGTCGTCACAACTATCATTTCATTGGTTGTGCTTTTTGTTTTAATGATGCTTGTTCCAAAGTTTTCAGAATATAAGGTGATGTTTTATATTGGTGCTGCCAATATTTTTGTTAATCTTTTTTTGGTAGAATGGTTCTTTAAAGGAATAGAAAATTTTAAATATATTACTATACGGAGTATAATAGTAAAAAGTTTGTATGTGATTTCAGTATTTGTCTTTATTCGAAATAGAGAAGATTACGTGACATACTATCTGTTGACTGTTGCTGCGGTAGTTCTAAATGCCTTGTTTAACTGGATTTATTGTCGCAAATTTGTTCATTTTACATTTAAGAATATTAGTATAAAGCCTTTTCTAAAGCCTTTTATGATTTTAGGTATTTATCTGCTATTTAATTCGATGTATTCCACATTCAATGTAGCCTATCTAGGGTTTGTGGGAGGTAATAAAGAAGTAGGATATTACACTACAGCTACTAAATTATATGGCATTTTACTCGCATTCTTTTCCGCTTTTACTGGTGTTATGTTGCCACGTATGAGCGCATTGGTTGCAGAGAATAATTTCCCAGAAATAAATAGACTGATTGGAAAATCGTTTGATATTTTATATACATTCTGTTTTCCAATGATTATTTTCTTTATGTTTTTTGCGCCGGAAATAGTGAGAATAATAGCTGGAGCTGGTTATGAAGGTTCAATTTTACCTATGCGCATTGTTTTGCCACTAATGTTGATAATTGGGACTGAAGAGATTCTGATTATTCAACTGTTGATGCCTCTGAATAAAGATAAGGCTATATTTATAAACTCTGTTATTGGTGCTTTTGTTGGTGTTGCATTAGCAATTGTTCTTGTGAAAGATCTTCATAGTGTTGGATCGGCAATAGTTTGGGTTTGTTCGGAGTTTTCAATACTAATTTCGGCAAGCTTTTTTGTTAAAAAATATATTGGAATTCGTATCCCCTATAAAATGGTATTCTCGAAGTTCCTTTACGCTATTCCTTATATTCTTATTTGTTATGGGGTTATATCTTGGTTGAATGATTCAATTATTAAGTTGGCAGTTGCAGGAATTGTTTCCCTTGTATATTTTATAATTGAGGATATGTACATATCAAAAAACAATACTATAAAAGGTCTATTGCCCAAATGGAGATAGGGTTTTAATAATTGGAGGTTATGGAATTAAAAAAAAAGGATTGTATTTTAAATCTTCGTTACAATAACTAGCGATCTTCGACTACAGTATAATTTGAATAAATAAGAGAGAATGGATGTGCAATATAATAGACAAAATGATGATGTCATATCTATTTTAAAAGGTATTGGCATAGTATTGGTGGTGATTGGGCATAGTTCTCCTCCAAGTTTTATTTATCTTTTTCATGTGTCTCTGTTTTTTATTAGCTCAGGATATTTTTTTAATAACAAAAGTACTGATGATAAAATAGGGTATATTTGGAAAAAAATAAAAGGTCTCTACTTTCCATTTGTAAGATATTCCATTATTTTCTTGCTGTTGCATAATCTTTTTTATAATCTACACATATACAACAATGTATATGGTTTTAATGGAACTGTAAGTAAGCTTTATGGAATTAATGACTTTGTGTATAATTTAAAAATGATTTGTTTACACTTTAGTGAACCCGAGATGTTGTTGGGTGCTTTATGGTTCTTGGAAAGCTTATTTATTTCGTCTGTTTTTTTTCTTATTATATTTTGGGTAACTAAGTTAATATCAAAGAAATACACTGAGATTTTGTTGCCTATTTTAGTTTTAGTTCTCTATGTTCTTGGTTTTGTGGTTCACAACTATAATCTGAAGCTACCCCTTGGTGTAAATAGAGAATTCATTTTAGTAAGTTTGATCTATTTGGGCTATGCATTTAGAAAATATTTTGGTCATCGTTCAATCAATATATATATATATATCAATACTAAGTGTTGTATTCTTGCTGGTAGTTGTTCAGTTTTATAGTATCTCAATTGTAATGTTCGAGTTTTCAAGTCCATATTTGTTTCTATTCATTTCCATGGCCGGGTTTTATTTGGTGATAACTTTATCTAAATATTTCAATGGAATCCCTTTTCTAAAATCGTTATTGGTAAAAGTAGGTAATAATACAATGGTTATTTTTGTTTTTCATTTTTTGTCGTTTAAAATTATAAGTCTTATTCAAATATGGATATGATATAAATTTTCTGGGGGTGTTTCCTGTAATTACTGTAGCTAATTCTGGTTGGTGGGTTTTGTATTCTTGTGTGGGTATAATAATTCCTATGTATTATGAAAAAATCGCTAGCAGGATTCAGACAAAAATTAGTTTAAGAGTTAAGAGCTAGATTATTTGCAGAATACCTTTTACACGATCGTTTATTTGTTGATTATGAGAAAATCTATTTACATATTTATCGCATTTGTATTGTCGTTAAAATTTTGGGACATAAGCTTTATTGTTACAAAGCTTCCCCCGGATGTTATATTGGTCTTTTCATGGGCGTGGATAATGTTTGGAGTATTTTATTTTAATGCGGACACAAAGCGGTTAAAATCATTAAATAGCTTTAAGTATAGCAAGGTACTGGTATATATTTTTTTAGGGGTTTTAATCTCAATGTTTACTGCGTATTATTTTGGTAAACAGTCGCTAATAGTAACTCTGATTTCTCAGCGAACGATTTATAGTTTTATATTTCTCCCAGCCATCTTATTTATTCAACCAACTGAGAAAGACATAATAAATGCGCTTAGGTGGGTAACAGGTATTACTATGATTGTTTGGGTGATTATGCATATTAATCCAGGTTTTGTTTACATAGATGAAAGTATGTTAGAAAAAGTGGTTGTAGAGAAAGAAACTTTGACCACCAAACTTGCATTCTACGTGAATGGAATTTATTATGTGATTTTTTATGCCTATTATAAGATGGGCGAGTATATTAAACGGTTCACTTGGGACGATTTCATTGAAGCATCACTAGTTGTATTTTTTATTCTGTTATACCAGAACAGGAGTATGATTTTAATGATAGCACCTATTTACGTATATACTCTGTTTAAATTTAGAAGTGAGTATAAGTCAACTATAATTGCAGTTTTGTCAATTCTTCTCGTGTTAGTTGTAATTTTCACATCAGATATTTGGTTGTTACTCATTAATAATACTCAAAAAGATTTAAATGAACCAGGATACAATCGTTGGTTAGCTGTATATTATTATTTTGGTCATTATTCTCCTAATTGGTTTTGTTATGTCTTTGGTAATGGTTATCCTAGTGGAGGTAAGTCTCCATTAGGAAATTTGATGTGGGCAAATTTTGCAAAAGGTATTTTTGCAAGTGATTTAGGGATGATTGGTATGTGGGTAGATTTTGGAATTATACCTTTAATAGGTATATATTCTGTAGTTATCAATGTGTTGAGAAAAAGAATATTCCCTCTATACTTAAAATTTATTTGTCTGCATGTGTTATTGGTACCAACGATATTTCATTTTTGGTTGGATCCATGTATTTCATTTTTTGTTGTTATCTTTTATTTGTATGCTTATTATACGGAACAAAACAAAAAAATAATTCAATATGCTAGGAGTAATAATAGTCAATTATAAGAACGAAGATAAGACAATCGAATATGTAAAGAATGAGCTGATTAAGATTCGAACAGAGAATATTGTTGTAGTAGTAAATAATTCGGCAACTGATGAGAGTAATACTAACTTGAAGATAGCTTTGTCAGCCGAACTGGTTCACGATATTGATAAGATACAAGATAGAAACCAACATTGCTTCATTGTTTCTCATGTAGACAATCTTGGTTTTGCTAAGGGAAATAATCTTGGGGCTGAATTTTTATTGAACCATTTCAGTATAAATCATTTTCTTTTTTCGAATAATGATATTCGATTTATTGATAATAATGCTGTTGAGGCTTTAATTGATAAGATAGATTTATTGCCTAATGTTGGAGTTATCGGGCCAAATATAATTGGAGTTGATGGGCGTAAACAAAGTCCGGATCCTTATTATTCATTTTGGGCAAGGTACTTTTGGATGTATTGGCTCACCCCTTTTATGTCTAAGAATGTGAAGATCAGATTGTTCAGGTTGAACTATAATGAGCAGGCTCAGGAGGGGGTTCACTATAGGGTTATGGGTTCATTTTTTATTGTAAAAGCGGTCGACTTTGTTGCCTGTGGTATGATGGATCCGAATACCTTCCTTTTTTCGGAGGAAATGATTTTGTCAGAGAGAATGACGGCTATAGGGCGTGATGTTTATTTTTACCCCGCAGTGACTATTTTTCATGAACATAACCTAACAATTTCAAAATACATTGCCAACAAACAGAAATTTATGTTACGTTTTGAAAGTGAATGCTATTATTACAGAACATATAGAAATGTTTCTTTGTTAAGTATTTATATCGGAAAGCTTTCTTTTCAATTTTATCTGTCACTGGGGAGATTTAAGCACAAAAAATAATGATTATGATAAGGTCAAAACATGCTTATTTAATCTTGGCTCATAATAACTATTACATCCTCGAAAGGCTAATAAAACTGCTAGATGATGAGCGGAATGATATTTTTATTCACGTGGATAATAAGATCGAGAGCTTTGATGAACAATACTTTCTGAAGCAAGTAAAGAAATCGTCGTTGAATTTTATACAACCGAGAGTTAATATAAAGTGGGGACACGTCACTTTTGTCGAAGCAGAGTTTCTATTGTTCCGGCGAGCTTGCGAACACGATCAGTATACCTATTATCATCTTATCTCGGGGGTAGATCTTCCTATCAAATCGCAAGATTATATCCATAGCTTTTTTGAGCAAAATAATGGAAAAGAGTTTTTAGGTATTTCTACCGATAGTTTGCGTAATGTGGAGTATAAAGTGACGAAGGTGCATGTTTCCACTTCATTTTATAACCTAAATATCCTATGGTTACGTAAAATCCTTTTTCTGATTGACCGAACCTTTGCCTTTGCTCAAGATCTGGTAGGGTATAATGTGGTAAAACTGGATAAAGACTTTTCGTTGAGCAAGGGTCCAAACTGGGTAAGTGTAACGCACGATTTTGTGGAATATTTATTGACGAAAGAAGCGGAATGTTTGAGAATATTTAAACGCTCTGTTTGTCCAGACGAAATTTTTATTCACACAGTGTTGCATAATTCATCCTTTAAAGACAAGCTTTATAATGTTGAAGATGAATATGAAGGCTGTATGAGGCTGATGGATTGGAAACGCGGAAATCCCTACGTTTTCCGGAAAGGCGACTTTCAGGAAGTGATGTCCTCAAATCGGCTTTTTGCTAGAAAATTTAATGAAAAAGATTTAGTTATTGTGAACATGATTTATGATAAACTTTCTGAAAATAGGAATTAAACACTGGAGGAATTATTTATGAGAGTCCTATTTTTTACACACCATTATTTGGATGATAATAGCGGAGGCAGTTTTGCTTCTCGTGCTTATATCAATGCATTTTCGGAAATTGCAGATAATTGCATGTTGATGTACCCTGATAGAGGAATACCTATTTCTGATTTCATTCACAAAAAATGTATTTTAAAGGGAATTAGGGATGAACATAATAAAATTCAGAAAGTAATTGATATTTACCGGGGGCGGATTCATCGGTATGCAGATGTGATGATTCCCCAGATTCTTGAATTTAAGCCCGATATAGTTGTGTTTGATAATAGCAGAACATCTGCAGGCATGCTACAACGTGTAAAAAGGCTAGGACTTAAAACAATCATTATTCATCACAATTTTGAGATGGAATATTATAGGGGAACAAAGCCCTTCATTGCCTGGAGACTTCCATTTATGCATTATATGAAAGAAGCCGAGCGAACTGCAGTTCAGTATGGCGATTTAAACTTGACGCTTACAGACGAAGATAAAGGCTTGCTACAGCTGCACTATGATTCACAACAAATAAGCAAAATTGTAAAGTTGGGAGCTTTCGAATCGCAACCGGAACCTTTAGAACTAACAAATGAGATTGAAAGTGCTGCTAAAAAATTGAAGAATGATTTGTGTTTTGCAATTACAGGAACTTTAGGTTCATACCAAACAGAAGCTTCGGTAATTCCTTTTTTAGAAGAAGATTACCCCGAGTTGCTTAAGTTACTGCCAGAAAGCAAACTTATTGTTGCAGGGCGCAATCCGTCAATTAAGATAATAAACTCCTGTGCTAAGTACCCCTCAGTAAAATTAATTGCAAATCCTAAAAATATGCAAAAAGTAATAGCAAAGGTAGATGTTTATCTTTGTCCTACTTGCGTTGGTGGAGGCTTGAAATTACGGGTTATGGATGGGCTTAAAGCTGGATTACCAGTGCTGACACATGCTGTCTCTGCAAGAGGGTATGGTGAATTCATAAATGCTAATTGTCTATTTGTATACCATGATAAAGATAGTTTCAAGATCGGGTTGCAAGATATGTTACAAAAAATGAAAAAGGAACATTTGGATGTTGCGTCCATTAAAAATATTTATAAATCAATATTTTCGTTCGAAGCGGGAGTAAAACGATTGAGAGTAATATTGACTGAAAATAAATTCTTTTGAATTATAGTTAAGCTTTAGTTTATGAGTAAATTGATTGTGAATGCAGATGATTTTGGAATAAGCAAGGAAGTGAATTTTGCTATTATGGCGGCAATGGATGCTGGTATTTGCACAGATACTACACTTCTAACAAACTTTGAAGACTCTGAACATGCTGCAAATTTGGCTATTTCAAGGAATAGAACGGATAGTGTGGGTATTCATTTAAATCTGACTGAAGGGTTCCCATTAACTAAAATGATTCGCAATGAACCTCTTTTTTGCAATAAAGAGGGCTTTTTTCATAACAAAAAAAACAAAAGAATTTCATTTCTTTCTAAATCTGAGAAAAGAGCTGTAAACGAAGAACTTATAAGCCAAATAAATCTATGTAGAAAG
>Ga0209540_10000144_pt1 | contig 93382 bp, 68 predicted proteins | sample BarGraIncu01121A_FD_184501 | JGI IMG/M metagenome (GOLD analysis project Ga0209540, IMG submission 184501) | Arctic peat soil microbial communities from Barrow, Alaska - Barrow Graham LP Incubations 011-21A (SPAdes) (version 2) | ecosystem: Environmental > Terrestrial > Soil > Wetlands > Peat... | reverse complement strand
CTTTTCGGATATGACACAGCCGTTATTTCGGGTGCTGTCGATTCATTGAAAACAGTTTTCCATTTGAATGAAGCTACTTTTGGTAGTATGGCCACCTTTTATCATGGAGCAACAGTTTCTAGCGCATTGATCGGTTGTATTATCGGTAGTGCCATTTCCGGTATTTTTGCAGAAAAATTAGGTCGCAAAAATTCATTACTTGTTGCAGCCATCATGTTTTTTATCTCAGCTCTAGGTGCTTCTTACCCTGAATTCTTTTTCTTTCATAAAGGGGATGGTTCAATTCCGGTACTGATTGCTTTCAATATCTATCGTATTATCGGTGGTATTGGTGTAGGTTTGGCTTCGGCTATTAGCCCGATGTACATTGCTGAAATTGCACCGGCCGATATTCGTGGAAAATTAGTTTCCTGGAATCAGTTTGCCATCATTTTTGGTATGTTAATAGTTTATTTTGTGAACTATTTCATTACAAAAGGTCAATCTGACGTTTGGATAGCTGATACAGGCTGGCGTTATATGTTTGCTTCGAATGCTATTCCCGCAGCTTTGTTTGGTATTTTATTGTTTTTTGTGCCTGAAACTCCTCGTCATTTAGCTTTGATAGGTCTGGAGGATAAAGCGCTACAAATTCTTACCAAAATCAATGGCTCCAAAACAGCTAAAGAAATTTTGAAAGAAATCAAAGATTCTGCCCATGAAAAAAAGGAAAAAGTTTTGGCTTATGGTTGGAAGGTTTTGATTATTGGTATTTTGTTATCTGTTTTCCAACAGGCCGTAGGTATCAATGTGGTACTTTATTATGCCCCAACCATTTTCAAAGGTCTTGGGTTTGGAACAGGCGCAGCCATGTATCAAACAGTTATCATGGGTTTTGTTAACATAATATTTACTTTGGTGGCTATCTTTACTGTTGATAAATTCGGACGTAAACCTTTGTTGATTATTGGTTCTGTCGGTATGGCTATTGGTATGTTTGCGATTGGAATTTTGGCTTATTATGCCGGTGATTTAATTGCTGAAAGTCCGATTATCGGTATGAGTACTCTGGTTTTCATTGTGATCTATTCAGCTTCGTTTATGATGTCGTGGGGTCCAATCTGCTGGGTGTTGATTTCGGAAATTTTCCCCAATACAATTCGTGGTAAAGCTGTGGCAATAGCTGTTGCAGCTCAATGGATTTCGAATTTCATTGTTTCATCCAGTTTCCCTGCTCTGCAATCAATCAGTATGACATTTACTTACAGCTTGTACGGCGTAATGAGTGTGTTATCAATACTCTTTGTTTGGAAAATGGTTCCGGAAACCAAAGGAAAAACATTGGAAGATATGAGTAAACTCTGGAGAAAATAACTTCACCCCTAACCCCTCTCCTTGAGGAGAGGGGAACTTACGTCCCGAGATTCTGAAAAGGAATTTCGTGACGTTTTTTTTGTTTAATAAGCAGTTAAATGACAAAAATTCATATATTTGCAGTACAAATTTTAAAACACTGATTTGATATTCAAAATTACAGAGATAGATAGAAACTTTCAATATATATTTTAAATCAATTATTTCTATGAGAAATTTTAAAGGAAAACGGATTTTGATCACCGGAGGAGCTTCCGGTATTGGAAAAATTATGGGGAAACTTGCATTAGAACGTGGAGCAGAATTGGTTATCTGGGATATTAATCAAATATCAATTGATAAAACCGTTAATGAATTTGCATCTTTAGGAAAAGTAAGTGCATATAAAATTGATCTGTGTGATAGCGAACAAATTAAAAGCATTGCTTCTTTAGTAAAAAAAGAAATCGGCACAATTGACATTCTTATTAACAATGCTGGCATAGTTGTTGGAAAATATTTCGACGAACATACAACTGAGGACATTAAACGAACGATGGACATTAATGCGAATGCACCAATGTTTGTTACTTCCGAATTTTTAAATGAAATGATTGTGCAAAAATCCGGTCATATCTGCAATATAGCTTCCTCAGCCGGATTTATTTCCAACCCCAAAATGTCGGTTTATGCAGCGAGCAAATGGGCGGTAATTGGTTGGTCTGACAGTTTACGAATAGAAATGCAAATGAAGAAAACCAATGTAAATATCACAACAGTAACGCCTTATTATATCAATACAGGTATGTTTGAAGGTGTAAAATCGCTAATTCCAATTCTGAATCCCGAAAAAGTGGCGGAAAAAATTATTCGCGGCATCGAAAACAATCGAATTATTGTAAGTATGCCTTTGAGTATGCACTTTATTCGATTGAGTCAGGGAATTTTATCCATTAAAATGTTCGATTGGTTTGCGGGTAGTGTTTTGAGAATTTACAAAACTATGGATCATTTTGTAGGCAGGAAATAATCACTTAAAAAAAATGTAAGATGAATGAAATTTCAAAGGATGCCGTAGAAAATCTTATTCAGGCGCATCATAATTATTTTAATTCCCAACAAACGAAAGATTTAAAATTCAGAATCGAAAATTTAAAACGTTTCAAAAGTGCAATTCAGAAGTTTGAAAATAAAATCGCCGAAGCATTGTGGAAAGATTTACATAAGTCGAAAGAAGAAGCTTACTTAACTGAAACCAGTATAGTGCTTCAGGAAATTGACAATCACCTGAAACATCTGAAACGTTGGGTAAAATCCAAACGGGTTTCAACACCAATTCATCTTTTGCCTTCATCAAGCAAAATAATTTACGAACCACTGGGGGTTTCACTCATAATTGCTCCATGGAATTATCCGTTTCAACTACTGATGAATTCTGTGGTAGGGGCAATTTCGTCGGGATGTTGTGCCATGCTTAAACCATCGCCTTACACTCCAAATGTCGCCGGAGTAATGGAAGAACTGATTCACGAAACTTTTGAGGGAAAATATATTTCAATTGTTCAAGGCGGAAGGGATGTAAACCGGATTTTGCTCGAACAGCGTTTCGATATTATCTTTTTTACAGGAAGTCCCGATTTAGGAAAAATTGTTATGAAAGCAGCGGCAAATCATCTTACACCTGTTGTTTTGGAACTCGGAGGTAAAAGTCCTTGCATTGTTGATGCAACTGCAAATTTAGATGTTGCTGCCAAACGAATTGCATGGGGAAAAACAATTAATGCCGGTCAAACCTGTATTGCGCCCGATTATCTTTTTGTTCATTCATCAATCAAAAATGAATTGCTAAAAAAGATTGCAGCTAACATGGAGAATATGTTTGGAGAAAATGCACAGGAAAGTCCCTATTTCCCACGTATTGTCAACCAGAATGCCATGCAAAGGCTTCAAAAATTGCTGTTGCATGGTGATATTGTTTATGGTGGAAAAGTTGATTCAGACGATAGATATATTTCTCCGACTATCATCGATGATGTAAATCCGGAATTTCCAATTATGCAGGAAGAAATATTTGGGCCTTTGCTTCCTGTAATGACTTTTGAGAAAATAGATACGGTTATTGAATACGTCAACTCACATGAAAAACCCCTGGCTTTTTATTATTTCGGGAAAAACAAACAGGCAAAAGATGTATTATCAAAAACAACATCCGGTGGTGGCTGTGTAAATGATACTTTGATGCATATTACCAATCATCATCTCCCTTTCGGAGGTGTAGGGAATAGCGGAATGGGTCGTTATCACGGTCACGATAGCTTTCTTGCTTTTAGTAATGCCAGATCCATAGTTACAACACCAACGTGGTTTGATTTACCGGTGAAATATGTGCCATTTAAGTACTTTAAATGGGTAAAGAAAATTCTTTAAAAGATTTATTAGTTGTAAAAAGCTCATGATTCCCTTTCTAACGCATGAATAGGAGACGTTCTAAACTGGTTCAATTTTGAGCGAATCAAAAAATTTTGCCTGCCTGCCGTAGCTAAGCTGAAAATATAAACAGATTGTATCTGTTTTAGAAGTTGTAAACTTCCAAATTTTTATCCACAAATAGCAAATTTGCGCCATTTTAGAGAATAAGTCTGCTAGATAATTTAATATTTTATAGAAAAATTGTGTTAATTTGAATAAAGTACTTATCTTTGAAGCAAAAATTGATCAAAACAACAAAACAAACATCTATTACGCAAAAGCGTAAAATTCTCTATGTGCAATAAGGCAAAATACACCTTTTTTATAAACAAATAATTATCAAAAACTTATAAAAATGTACAGGTGCTTCTAAGGCGGATGTATACGCAATTATTTAGGTATACAGGAATTGAGTTACGTTTACATGGATATTAGTGTTCATAGGAAGAAACAGACACGATATATACAAACAGAGTATTAAAAGATAATTAAATTTGACAGGTAAATTAAAAAAAGGAGGACAAAAATGAGACACAAAAGGTTGAAATTAAGTGCCTTACTCTTGTTGGGTTTAGTACTAACAGGACTACAAGCACAAGAAGCAATACCAGCTTCGGGTGGTAATGATTCGGGAAGCGGAGGCTCGGTAAGTTATTCCGTAGGACAAGTTGTTTACAACACAAACACAGGAACAAACGGTTCTGTGGCGCAAGGCGTACAACAGCCATTCGAGATTTCGGATGTAACAGGACTTGAAGAAGTCAAAGGCATTACATTAGAATGCTCGGCTTATCCTAACCCCAGCTCTGATTTTCTAATTTTGAAAGTCGATGCTTCGACTGCTCTCAGCATCCAGTCGTTAGGTTATCAGTTGTTTGACATCAGTGGGATACTTATAGAAACAAAAAAAGTTGAAGGCAACCAAACAAACATTATTATGAGCAATTTTTTGCCTGCAACTTATTTTCTGAAAGTAGTTCAGGGTAACAAAGAAATAAAAACATTTAAAATCATTAAAAATTAAAGGCTATGAAAAAACTATATGCAATTTTAGCAGCCGTATTAATAACGGCTACAGTATGGGCACAAAGTCCTCAGAAAATGAGCTATCAGGCAGTGATCAGAAACAATAGCAACCAATTAATAACCAGCCATGCTGTTGGAATGAAGATTAGTATTTTACAAGGTTCTGCAAGTGGCACAGCAGTATATGTTGAAACCCAATTGACAAATACAAATGCCAACGGGCTTGTTGTTATTGAAATAGGTGGAGGAACAATTATTAGTGGAACATTTGCTTCTATTAATTGGGCAAACGGACCTTATTTTATAAAAACAGAAACCGATCCAGCTGGTGATGTAAATTATACAATAACAGGTGTAAGCCAATTATTAAGTGTACCTTATGCTTTGTTTTCAGCTAAAGGGCCAGGAAATCATTATATAGGCGAAGCCTATGGAGGTGGTATTGTATTTTATGTATATGATGACGGGCGGCATGGTTTAATAGCAGCCACAGCCGATCTGGGCTCATCAATATATTGTACTGTTGACTCTGTTCATTCTATTGCTAATGCGTTTAGAGATGGGGTTGGTGGAGGGAGGTATAATACGGAGCGTATTATTACTCATGAAGAGGGTAGAAGTTGTGCTGCCCAACTTTGCGCCAATTACAAGGGCGGTGGCTTTGGTGACTGGTATTTACCTTCCAAATACGAGTTAAACTTGTTGTGTCTTCAAAAAAGTGCGGTTGGCGGCTTTGCTTATACCGTCTATTGGAGTTCTACAGAGTTCTCCTACGACCGCGCGTGGGTTCAGGACTTCTACCCCTTTGGTAGTAGCGTGCAGGATGCCTCACCTAAAAACCACAGTGCACCGACCTATGTGCGTGCGGTTCGGTCTTTTTGACTATTAAACACTTTAAATAATTAACAATTATCGCGAAATGTTCTATTTTATTTTAAAAAAATGGCACTGAATTACTATTAACCAGTTTCCAGGGATATATTTAAACTGATTTTGAAAATATTTTAGTGCACCAAAGATTTTTCTAAGGAGCAAAATATACACAGTGTCAGGATATGAAGAGAGATGCCTTGCAATTTGAAAGGAGTATTTACATGGCCAATAAATCAACCATCAAAAAAGAGCATTTAGAAATATTTTATAAGATTTTGAACTGCTTAAATTTGTATGAAAATAGCATAACAATAATCAACGAAACGCTAACACCTGCCTATTAAGAATATGGCGGGTGTGTACGGTTTCGCAGGTTGGACTCCCGCACTACTTTCATCGTTAAGCGAACGGAAAGCCTACCTGCGGTAGGCATGTAGCTCACCTTGGCGAGACCATTGCTCATAGCCTTGAGCGTTAGCCACCCAAAAAATCAGGTCTTCAAATTCTATAAATCAACCTTCTCAAGAGGTAAATCAAGTTCTGTTAAAAATTTAATCATTACCAATAAATCTGCATCTTACACTTCCTTTTCCTTTTCAACTGCATATCTGCATAGTATAATAAATACATTTTTTCATAGAATGATAATAATATTCACTATTTTTGTTTCGTCAAAAGCTTTAAAGGCCAAATTGAATTAATCTTAGCATTAAACATCTTAAAACTAAAATGTTATGAAAAATTTTTATTCTATCCTTATTTTTGCGTTTGTTGTAAATTTATTCTGTACAGCGCAAACTGTTTTGCCTTACGAAAAGGAATTAATTGAGCAGTACAATTTTAACCTTGCTCCAACTTCTTCTTATTCTTCTTTGAAGTTATTGCTGGATAATAACAAAGAAAATGTTTTTGCTTTTTTGAGTGGTTCCGGTAATTTTACTTATGGTGGTCAAACAGTAGTTGCCAATGGTAGTGCCAGTTTTTTGCTACAGTTTAAAACCAGTACCGGCGAAATGGTTTGGTCTACTTCGATGGGAAATGCTGCTACTCCATTAAACTTCATTGAGTATGCTATCAAAGATCCAAACGGAAATATTTGTATTTCGGCACGAGGAAATTTTCAGGCTGGAGTACCGGTAACAATGGGAACACAGACTTTTGCATTTAGAACTGACATGATCCCTAACGTAGTTTTTGCTACTTTCAACCCTACAACTCGTGTATGGAGTAAAGTAAAATTTTTGTACATCGCCAATAATCAAGGATTTACTGCTAGCCCCATGTTCGATAAAACAGGTAACTTTTACATTTGTGGAACAGTAAATTCATCGGCACTTTACGTCGATAATACTTTGGTTGCTTCAGTAGGGACAATACCAAGCACAATTATTTATGTTTATAAAGAAAATTCGCAGGGAACTGTTGTGTACCAAAAGCAATCAACCACTATTGATGCCAGAACTTATATCAGTAATTTTATTTTTGAAGTTGATAATGCTGAAAATCTATACATTACCGGCGATATTAGCTATATTTATGGTGCTATAAGTATGGATGGTGTAATAGTAAAAAACGACACCTTATCAAATGCTTATGACTATTCGTATGATGATATTTTTCTTTATAAAATAAACCCTTCCGGAACAGTTCAATTTGGAAAAACCTATTTGAATCGGGGTAACGAAGCACCTAGATTTTTGCATGCTTTATCAAATGGTTCACTTTATTTATCGGGCGAATACAGTGGACAAATGAACGATTTTCCGCCAAATTCTGGCAGTATGAATTACAATCGATTTATAGCAAATATTTCTGCCAGCAATGGTGCTTTTAATTGGGCTTTTCCAATTATCTCCGATGTTTATTATCAGGACAGGTTTCCATTCACGACTCTGGTTGATGAAGCCGAAGATCTTTATTTTTCCGTCAATTTTTGTCCTAATAGCTTCAATTTTATGGGACAGACCTACCAAAAACGTAACAATAAATATGGAACTTCAAATACTTTGGTTGCTAAAGTTAGTTCAGCCGGAGTCTTGCAATGGGGCAATGTACTTGGTCCGGTAACAACTTTCGAAACCAGTTATATTGACAATCCGCGTGTTAACTTTGGAATGGTAGGAAGTAAAAATTTAGTCCTTCAGGTTTCAAGTCTCTCTTCTGGAACAAATAAGAATTTTGAATGGGGAAGTGGTCCCATACCAACTACTACTATATCAAGTGGTATGTGGGGAACTATGGCTGTGGTGGATAGAAAAACCGGAGATATTGCAAATGGTTATTATCAAAAATTTACCGAAACAATTGAAATTGATTCAGTCAGTTTTTTTGCGTTAAGAAATAACGACTCTTGGACATGGGATTTAGCACGTTTTAAACCACAGTCACCGAACGGTATTATTACTCCGAAAGTTGCTGATAACGAAATGATTATTTATCCTAACCCTGTAAAGGATGAATTGTTTATCAAAAATTTACCCACGTCAAATAATGCACTCTATATTTATAGTCTGGAAGGAAAAATGGTATTGAAATTAACTATTCAAATCGAAAAAGTTTCAGTCAAAGATTTGCCTAATGGAGTTTATACGATAAAAGTGGGGGATAAGAATAGTCGCTTTGTAAAGATCAAATAATTCGTTTGAAAGTATGCAAAAAACTCCGCTAAAATATTTTCAGCGGAGTTTTTTTATTTTTGGAACTGATTAGTCTTTACAATAAATCAGCTTTTATAAGAATTTGTTCCATTTCTGCTTGTACTTTTTCTGCTTCGAGGCGGGCTGCTTTGGCAAAGTCAACTTCAGAAGAAGCATAGATAATCTGGCGTGAAGAGTTTACGAGTAAACCACAGGTGCTGTTTAAACCATATTTTGCTACTTCTTCTAAACTTCCTCCTTGTGCTCCAACACCCGGAACCAACAGAAAATGTTTGGGGACAATAGCACGGATATCAGTCAGCATTTCGGCTTTGGTAGCACCTACCACATACATCATATTCTCATCTGTTCCCCACTCCAGAGAAGTTCTCAATACTTTTTCAAACAACCGTTCGCCAGTTTCAGCGTCTTTCATAAATTGAAAATCGTAACCTCCTTTGTTGGAAGTCAACGCTAACAATGTTACCCATTTACCCTCGTAAGTAAGGAATGGAGTTATCGAATCTTCGCCCATATATGGAGCCACGGTAACCGAATCGAATTCCATATTGCCAAAGAAGGTGCGAGCATACATAGCCGAAGTATTGCCTATGTCGCCGCGCTTGGCATCTGCAATAATAAACTGGTCGGGATAGTTATCGCGAATATAATCAACCGTGCGTTCCAATACTTCCCAACCTTCCAGTCCGAGGCTTTCGTAAAATGCCAGATTGGGTTTATATGCTACGCAAAGATCGGCCGTAGCGTCAATAATCGCTTTATTAAATTCAAAAATCGGATCTTCCGATTCGTCGAACAAATGTTCGGGAATCTTATTTACATCGGTATCTAATCCTACGCAAAGAAATGATTTCTTGCGTTGTATGTTTTCAAATAATTCTTGTTTAGTCATCTATTCATTTACAATTTAATCATTTATAATTTACGATTGATTGGAGTCATTTCGCGAATATCACTAAAACAAAGCATTCTTATCTAAGAAATTCTCTTACTTTTTCTTTGATAATTGATTTCACATTGTCCCACGTTATGGGTTTAATGGTTTTTGGTTCTTCGCTTTCGTCTGCATCAACAAAATAAGTTAAAGCTTGTGGAATAGAGATTCCCAACATTTGGTTTGGGTATTTGGCTTTATGACAGGCTATCATTTCTTCCATCGAATAATGTTCCAAAAGTTCAGCAATATCCCAAAAATCCTTTTTCTTGCCTCGACCAAGTATAGCTTGTATTTTCATTGCCATCAGGTCATTGTCGTGATAAAGACGAATTTCAGAATACTTTTCTATTGGTTGAATGATAGAATGAGGATAATAAACAATATCAACTTTTACATTTTCTATCTGACAAAATAATCCCCATTTTGTATAATTTCCACGATACTCAAACGCTTTACCAAAGTTGTTTTTCAAAGATTCAATAATTGGTTCATGCTCAAAGTTTTCGGTTGAGAATAAATCCAAATCAATTGATAAACGATGTCCATATTTCAATGAAAGTGCTGTTCCGCCAACTAAACTAAATTGTTTTAGTTCCGCAATTTTCATTAAAGAGTTTAATACGGATAAAGTCCCGGGTTCAATTGTCTGAGTTTGTAGCATCTAAATTCGTTTATTTCTTTGTCAATAATGGCAGCTGCAAAATACATAGTATGTTCGGGTAAGTAGCGAGCATTTAATAAAGCCTCTGTTACCTTTTCGTCCCCATAATACCTTCGACATTGACGAATATCATCTACATCGCCCCGCTCAAAAACTCTGGGAATAACAAAATTAGCTTTTTCGTCAATATCGAGTTTATCGAAATCAACGTCCCAAAATATTTGTTTTTGAAATATAGGTTTCATGTTTTTAATTTACAATTTTGAAATTTACAATTTACGATTGGAATTTTGGATTTTTTTTTTCAACAAAGTAAACAATTTTTTTCAACACATCCAAATCTCAACAAACATAAATTCCCCTTTTGGGGTTGGGGGTCTTAGAGTTCCGATTCCTTCAGTCTTTCCGAATTTTCCGCCACAATCAATTGATCAATTACTCCTTGCACATCGCCACCCATAAAGGCTGACAGGTTGTAAATGGTAAAGTTGATACGATGATCGGTAATACGTCCTTGTGGATAATTGTAGGTACGAATTTTAGCCGAACGGTCACCGGTAGAAACCATAGTTTTACGTTTCGAACCAATTTCGTCGAGGTATTTTTGATGTTCGATAGCGTATAAACGCGATCGAAGCTCATTCATAGCCTTGGCTTTGTTTTTATGCTGCGATTTTTCGTCTTGACATTGCACAGTGGTACCTGTAGGAATATGCACCAATCGAATGGCTGAATAGGTCGTATTTACCGACTGTCCACCGGCACCCGACGAACAAAAAGTATCTACGCGAACATCCGATTCTTTCAGTTCATAATCAAATTCCTCCATTTCAGGAAGAACAGCTACTGTGGCAGCCGAAGTGTGAACACGTCCTTGCGTTTCGGTTTGCGGCACGCGTTGTACACGATGAACACCTGATTCGTATTTCAATGTTCCGTATACATTTTCGCCCGAAACTGTGAAAATAACTTCCTTGTAACCACCGGAAGTTCCATCGCTGATATTGGTAATGTCTACTTTCCAACCTTTTGTTTCACAGTATTTTACATACATACGGAAAAGATCGCCGGCAAAAATTGCAGCTTCATCTCCTCCGGTTCCACCTCTAATTTCGACAATGGCATTTTTATTATCTTCAGGATCTGCAGGAATTAGCAGCAACTTGATATTTTCTTCCATCACAGGAATCTGAGGTTCTATATCATCAACTTCACCCTTAGCCATTTCACGCATTTCGGGGTCACTTTCCATTTCCAGAATTTCTTTGGCTTCAGCCAAATGCGTCAAAGCTGTTCTGTATTCTTGTTGTGCCTCCATGATTCTTTGCAATTCACGGTACTCCTTGTTGAGTTTTACATACCGTTTCATGTCACCAATTACAGCAGGGTCAGTTATCAAGGTCGAAATTTCTTCGAACTTATGTTGTAATCCTTCTAATTTTTCTAATAATGTTTTTTCAGCCATAAAATATGTTGAATCGTGTAATTGTGTAATCGTTTAAATATATAACCGATAACTATTTACTGATAACTATTAACTTTTCTCTTCTTTCAGCCTCATCCTTAAGATTGTGAACAAACTTTTTTAAACGCCATTCCATTATACTTCGAAACCTCTTTTGCGTAATGAATAAATCGAAAAACCAACCGAATCGTATATGGGTTTCGAATGTAAACCAACCACCTTTATTATTTTGGGGAATTACAGTAAATGTTGCAAACATTTTTTTCAAGAAGCCATCAGAATAGAGCAAGTCTATGTTGGCAGCTCTATTCCCATTAGTGAATTTTTTAGGTGTAAGTTTACTATCGACTATAATATTCGGAAAGGTGATTATATTTGGTATAATAACATCGCCAATACCTCTGATTACATCCGTTTTTTTGTTGTATGCCGTTGATTTAAAGTAAAAAACCATCAGATCATTTTTCTCTTTTCGAAGATTCATACCTTTTAATGCCCAACCAAATAGCGCATCCAAATCGTAACGCATCTGAAAATCAAAATCATTTGTTACAGCATTGCAAACGCTGTCCGAAGCTTTTACCCATACCTGACAGTATGTTACAAATTCTCCATTCCTATAAACTGTTGAAATGGAGTCGATTGGAGAGCCCATGGACGGCAAAACTAACGAGAGAAAAAATAAAAACAGTATGGAACGTTTTTTCATTATGTATTTAATAAAGCTATGTTTTGTTCTATCGTTTTTGTTTTCAATTTATTTCTCTGCTTTTTGTCTCAGTTCACATTCGGTTTTCATATTCTCAGTGAATTTCTTTACTCTCCATTCAACTATACTTTTGTAGCGTTTTTTAGTGATAAAGATATTGAAAAACCAACCAAATTTTATTTTTACATTGGTGACGAAAAGTTGTTCGTTGTTTTTTTGAGGAATAATGTTTAAAACGCAATATGCTTTGTCCAATAATAAAGTCGAATAAGCAATATCTGCTGTAACTTTTGTTATCCCATTGTTGAATTTTGTTTTTAAAACTTTGGCATCAACTTTAATATCCTTGAAAGTAGTAATGTTCGGAACTTCAATATCGAAAACCCCATGTGTAATCCCTGTTTTCTCATCGTTATTTGATGATTTGAAAATAATTATCAATTCATTATTTTTCTTATCCTGTAATCCTAAATCCCTTAATGCCCATGTGAAAAGGTGTCCCGGAGCATCATGAAAATCGCCCACCAAATAGTCAGAAACATCAGCAACAACATGATTAGAAGCTTTGAATCTCAGTTGACATTGAGTTGTAAATTCTCCATCTTTATAAACCGTCCAAGTACTATCGGAGGGTGATGCAAATGAAGGCAGAAATAAAGAAATAAAGAAAAAAAGTAAGAAGATGCGGTTTTTCATTTATATATTCCAATGTGCTTAATTATTTGAAAAAACATAAGTAAGCAAAACAAATGAATCATTGTAAAGTTCAACTAGTAGAATCAACTACAAGTTGAAAATTGGAACAAGGATAAATTGCTATTTTGGCAAATTATTTTCCACCCATTTCCGTGCATTCACAAATGCTTCCATCCACGGTGTTATTTGGTCTTGTGCTTTGCGGTCTGCCGGATAATTTGCCCATTGCCATGGGAAAATAGCTCGTTCAGGGTGAGGCATCATGGCCAAATGACGACCATCTGACGAACAAATACCTGCAACTCCATAATCCGAACCGTTTGGATTGGCAGGATATGCTGAGTAGGAGTATTTTGCAATTACATTGTATTCGTTTTCAGGTTTAGGTAAGTCGAATTTTCCTTCACCGTGTGCCACCCAAACGCCTAATTTGCTGCCTGTTAAAGAACCTAACATAACCGAATTGTTTTCGGGAATAGTCAAGCCAACAAAACCGGATTCAAATTTATGTGAATCATTATGTAACATTCGTGGTTTAACGTCGTGTTCCTGATTTACCAGTCCGAGTTCAATCATCAACTGGCAACCATTACAAATACCGAGACTTAAGGTGTCATTTCGACTGTAAAATTTATCGAGTGCCGATTTTGCTTTTTCGTTAAACAAGAAACCACCTGCCCAACCTTTAGCCGAACCAAGTACATCGGAATTAGAGAAACCACCACAGAATACAATCATATTCACGTCTTCCAAAGTTTCACGTCCTGTTGCTAAGTCAGTCATATGTACGTCTTTCACATCGAAACCTGCCAGGTAAAGGGCGTAAGCCATTTCACGGTCTCCATTTGTTCCTTTTTCACGAATAATCGCTGCAGTAATGCCACTAGGTTTGCGGTCCTGTGACAGATTAAATTGAGATAATTTTCCGTTGAAAGTTTTATTAAAATTGAATTCCAACGGTTGATTTTTATAATTGTTGAAACGGGCTGAAGCGCAGATTTCACCACTTTGTTTACGGTCGAGCAAATACGATGAACGGAACCAGATATCGCGTAATTCATTGATTGAGAATGAATAGTAAACGGTTTTCTTTTTGATTTCCAATCGTCTTTCTTGAATTGGAGTGGCAATACGCGCAAAACCTACACCATTTGCTATCAATATTTTCTCTACTGCATTTTTGTCTTTTACCTGAATTAATACACCCGGGTTTTCAGCAAATAAGATATTTACCAATGAAGTTTCGGCAATGTCATCCAATTTTACGTTCAAACCTCCATTCGTATTTGCAAAACACATTTCAAGTAAAGCTGTAATCATCCCGCCTTCCGAAATATCGTGTCCGGCAAGAATCAACTCTTTGCCTATCATTTCCTGAATGCTATCGAATGCCGCTTTGAAATATTCGGCATCTTGTACGGTTGGCACTTCGTCACCCAATTTATTAAGTGTTTGTCCCAATACCGAACCACCTAATTTATGTTTATCGAAAGAGAAATCAATATAATAAATAACAGATTTCGAATCGTTTACCAATACTGGTGAAACTGTTTTTTGAACATCCGACACTTCAGCACCGGCCGAAATAATCACTGTACCCGGAGAGAATACTTTTTCGTCTCCGTATTTTTGTGTCATCGAAAGTGAGTCTTTTCCGGTTGGAATATTGATTCCAAGCGAACAGGCAAAATCGCTGCAAGCTTCAACTGCTTTGTATAAACGGGCATCTTCACCCGGATTTTTACAAGGCCACATCCAGTTAGCACTCAATGAAACGCTGTCCAAACCTTCAGCCAAAGGTGCCCAGACTATATTGGTCAATGCTTCGGCAATAGCCAATACAGAACCAGCTTCAGGATTTACCATAGCAGCCAAAGGAGCATGTCCGATAGAAGTGGCAATACCAGATTTTCCACGATAATCTAAAGCAACAACGCCCAAATCATTCAGTGGCAATTGAATTTCACCGGCACATTGTTGACGTGCCACTTTACCTGTAATCGAACGATCGACTTTGTTTGTCAACCAATCTTTACAAGCCACCGATTCTACCTGTAATACGTTTTGAATATAGGTCAGTAAATTATCTTCGCTCACTTCCACAGGAGCATAATTTTCTACCACTGTGTTGTCGGTAATCACCGTGCGAGGTGGTTTACCTATCATATAATTCAATTTCAAGTCAATAGGTTTTTGACCATCTGCTTGTTCAAATACGAATTGCATGTCGCCGGTAGTTTCACCTACCACGTACATCGGAGCGCGTTCGCGTTCTGCAATGCGACGTACATTTTCAATATCATCATGTTTGATAATCATACCCATACGTTCCTGACTTTCATTGCCAATAATTTCTTTGGCACTCAAAGTTGGATCACCAACAGGAAGTTTCGATATATCAATTTTTCCACCGGTACTTTCCACCAGTTCCGAAAGACAATTTAAGTGTCCACCAGCACCATGGTCGTGCATTGAAACAATAGGATTTTCGGCAGATTCGGCTAACGTACGAATCACATTTGCAACACGTTTTTGCATTTCGGGATTGGCACGTTGAACAGCATTTAGTTCAATGGCATTGTTGTATTCGCCGGTTTCTACAGATGATACAGCCCCACCGCCCATACCAATACGGTAGTTATCACCGCCCATAACCACTACTTTTTCACCTACTGCAGGTTCGTCTTTCAGTGCATCGCGTTGTGTCCCAAAACCAACACCACCAGCCAACATAATCACTTTGTCGTAACCAAATTTCTTGCCGTTTTCTTCGTGTTCAAAAGTTAGTAACGAACCGCAAATAAGCGGTTGTCCGAATTTATTTCCAAAATCTGAAGCACCGTTTGATGCTTTGATAAGAATCTGTTCCGGTGTTTGATAAAGCCATTTACGTGGAGTAGTCGCTTTTTCCCAATTCCGATCTTGTTCGTTGTTTAAACTATGGTTTGCATTTTCGGGACGTGGATAACTAGTCATATAAACTGCAGTTCCGGCCATTGGCAAACTGGCTTTTCCACCGGCCAAACGATCACGTATTTCACCGCCACTACCAGTTGCTGCACCGTTGAAAGGCTCAACAGTTGTTGGAAAATTATGTGTTTCAGCTTTTAGTGAAATAACCGATTCGATTTCTTTGATTTCAAAAAAGTCGGGTTTATCACCACTGGCTGGAGCAAATTGTTCAATTTTTGGACCCGCGTTGAAAGATACATTGTCTTTATAAGCCGATACCAATCTGTTAGGATTTTCTTCTGAAGTTTTGCGAATCAAATTAAAAAGTGTCATCTCTTTTTCTTCTCCATCAATTACAAATTGACCGTTGAAAATTTTGTGACGGCAATGTTCCGAGTTTACTTGCGAGAAACCAAAAACTTCACTATCAGTTAGTTTTCTTCCAATTTTCTCACTTACATCGTTCAAATAATCAATTTCTTCGGCATTTAATGCCAAACCTTCCTGTGAGTTATATGCTGCAATATTGTCAATTGATAAAATCGGTTCCGGTTGTTTATTTACAGTAAAAACCTCCTGATTTACACCTGTGTAAATTCGTTGAAGCATTGGGTCGTATTCCAAACCACCTTTTGCAGAAGGAGTTGTGGGCATGGCTGTAAATTCTTCAATACGAATAATGCCACTTATTCCCATATTTTGGGTAATTTCAACGGCATTGGTACTCCAGGGGGTTATCATTTCTCGGCGCGGACCTACGTAATTTCCTTCTACAGTTTCCTGATTAAGAAGTGTTGCTTCACTAAAAAGCCATTCTAACTTTCGGACATCATCGGCAGCAAGTGGCTGAGCAGATTGCACAGCATAAAGATGTTGGGCGGGAGTTCGGAAAAATTGAATCATGATATATGGTTTGTTGAATTTGTTTTAGAATCTTATGTTGAAATGTAATATGCTGTATATTATTTTATTAAAAGTATTTTGTTGTTAAAATTCAGGGGTAATTTCCTTTTTTTATCGTCGTGCAAAGATAGTCATTTTTGGTGGTCTGTGAAATAACTAAATAGCTAAAAATCGGATAAATGCGGAAAAATAACATACTAAGATAACAGTTTGAATTGTTTGTTTTAAATGCTTGAAAAATAGTAAGTTTCCAATTTATTGGTTTATTTCTATTCATAATTAAAATCAAGTTGTTTTATTTTAATATAACTTGTTATCAAGATTCTAAAATCTGACCGAATAAAACATTTGCTTATAAACTATTGTTATGTCCTTTTAAAATCAACATAGCAAGAATAAAAAACAATGTTAGAAAATAGAATTAACAAAGAAGTTCTGAAAGAAAAACTCGATAATGAATTGTTTAAACGAAAAACGATTTCATTCTATAAGTATTTTGAAGTTGAAAATCCGGTAGAATTTCGGAATCAACTTTATAAAGAATGGTTTGCATTGGATTGTTTTGGACGTATTTATGTAGCTCACGAAGGAATTAATGCACAAATGAGTGTGCCGGAACATCAAATGGATCGGTTTTTACAACAACTTTATACTATTCCACACCTGACAAATGTTCCTATAAAATACGCCATTGAGGATGATGGAAAATCGTTTTATAAACTGACGATTAAAGTTCGCGCAAAAATTGTTGCTGATGGACTGGAGCATAAAAGCTATGACCTTTCGAAAGTTGGAACGCATCTGACAGCTATGGAATTTCACAACGCCATAAATGATTCGAATACCATTGTGGTGGATATGCGCAACCATTATGAGAGTGAAATTGGCAAGTTTGAAAATGCCTTTTGTCCCGATTCTGATACTTTTAAAGAGGCAATACTGGATGTTGTCAATAATTTTAAGGATGATAAGGATAAGCAATTTTTGTTGTATTGCACCGGTGGTATTCGCTGCGAAAAAGCAAGTTCTTTTTTGATTCACAATGGATTTAATCACGTCGCGCAATTGCATGGTGGAATCATCGAATATGCTCAGCAAATAAAAAAGCTTGGGGTAAATTCAAAATTTTACGGTAAGAATTTTGTTTTTGACCAACGCCTGGGCGAGACGATTGATGGACAGGTTATTTCGCATTGTCATCAGTGTGGAAAACCGGCCGATACCCATACCAACTGTGCCAATAACGATTGTCATTTGCTTTTTATCCAATGCGATGAATGTAAAGCACAATACGAAGGATGTTGTGGCGAAGAATGCCGTGATATAAATCATCTCCCTCTTGATGAACGAAAGAAATTAAGGATATCAAATCATCAAAAATATGCCGAAAGCAAGATATTCAAAAGTAGACTACGTCCAAAATTATCAATAAATAAAACGACCGGCAATGGATAATTTCTGGCAAACGCTCAACAAGCCAATCATTGCCCTGGCCCCTATGGAAGATGTTACCGATACCGTTTTCAGGGAAGTAATTCGTTCGGTCTCGGAAACAGAAGCATTGCATGTAATGTTTACCGAATTTACTTCCACCGATGGTTTGTGTAATGAATATGGACTAAAACATGTTGTAAACAGATTATTGGTGAATGATACTGAACGTGAATTATTAAGGGCAACAAATACGAAACTGGTTGCACAAATATGGGGCTCCGATCCTCAGAAATTTTTCGAAAGTGCTAAAATGATTTCCGCTATAGGACAGTTTGATGGAATAGATATCAATATGGGCTGTCCGGTGAAAAAAGTGGTTAAGAAACAATGCTGTTCGGCCTTAATCAATAATCCACAACTGGCTAAAGAAATCGTTCTGGCTACCAAAGAAGGAACTTCTTTGCCGGTAAGTGTAAAAACCCGATTAGGTTTTAATACCCTTATCACTGAAGAATGGATAGGACAATTGCTCGAAGTAAATCCTGCAGCTATAACTATTCACGGTAGAACTCAAAAAATGTTGTCCTCAGGTTTGGCTATATGGGATGAAATAGGGAAAGCAGTTCGGTTGCGCGACGAAAGAAAAAGCCAGTCTTTGATTTTGGGAAATGGCGATATTGATAGTTATGCTGCTGCTATAAGTAGAATACAGCAATATGGTGTAGATGGTGTAATGGTTGGAACCGGTATTTTTAAAAATCCCTGGTTGTTTAATTCTGTAGAACAAGATATCACGATTGAAATGCGAATTGCCCTGCTACAAAAGCACATCCAATTATACGACAGCACCTGGAAAAACCCGGGAAGTTTCAATGTTTTGAAACGTTTCTTTAAAATATATGTGAATGGCTTTGAAGGAGCTGCCTTTTGGCGTGATAAGTTAATGCACACCAAAAGTTGTGAAGAGGCTTTGGAAGTGATTAAACAGATATAGAGACGCAAAACATCTAACCTGTATACGGTAACCAATTTTAATAAGAAACTTACTTTTAGTGAAAACTCTCATTAACAACCAGTATCAATCTCAAATTCCCATCAAAGTTTCCAGGTAATGTTTTTCAATACCAAACATTTGTTTTAGTGTAGCAATACTATTTAATATCTGTTGTTTGTCTGGATTTTCATTAAGTACTTTTTTCCCCACTATCATTACATTTTTGGGTGTGTGTTCCAACGAAATAAATTCAAATACATTGGTCTTGTATCCAAACGCTTCCAATATCATGGCGCGTAGCGTGTCGGTAATTATTTCTGCCTGTCGTTCTTTTAAAATACCGAATTTAGTCACATTGCTGAGTTCGTTGGCGACATTCATTGCTTTCCGGATTTGCTTGTGACAACAGGGTGCGCAAACAATCAACGATGCATTCGATTTTATTCCTCTGTAAATAGCTTCATCGGTGGCTGTATCGCAGGCATGTAAAGCAATTAGAATGTCGATTTTTTTCAACTCGGTTTTTTCGATAGTACCCTGTACAAAATTCAGGTTGTCGAAGTTCGCTTGTCTGGCAATGGTATTACATGTATTTACCAGATCTTCGCGATACTCAACGCCAGTTGCCTTTGTTTTTATTTTCAAATTATTTGATAAATAATCGTATAAAGCAAAAGTAAGATACCCTTTACCGGAACCCATATCTGCAAAGTGCAGGGTGTCGGTAATTGAAAGTTCGGTCAGATAGGGTGCAAGCAGTTCAATGTATTGATTGATTTGCTTGTACTTATCACTCATTTCGTGTCGTATTTCCCAATTGGCATTGGTAATACCCAATTCACGCAAATAGATATTCTCTTTAGTTTCTATCAATCTTTCTTTTACCCTGTCGTGGGTGAAAGTTTTAGGTGCTTGAAGGATAGGTTTTGTCGTTTTTAGTTGTGCTTTCCCGTTTGGTAGTACAACATAACTTATATTCTCTGAGTTTGTAAAAATTTCAGCATTATAAAAATCATTTTCAAGTGTTTTGTTAATTAAGTCCAAACCTTCGGCTATTTCAAAATTTTTGGTAATGTCTTTTGTATTATGTCTGTACACAAAATTTAAACAATAACCTTTTTTTAGTTCTACTGCTGTGATGATTATCTTTTTCAGGTCGGATGATTTGTCTCTTTTACTGGTAATTAACAATTTTAACAACTCCTTTTTCTCAACAACGGATTGAAGTTTATCAAAAAATGTTTTTGTCTGACTATTTATCATCTTTGTAGAATTAATTTGATTCAGGTATAAAATAATGCGCTTTTCTAAATTCCCCGAAGTGGAAATATAGAAAAGCGCAAAGTTACTTAGTTTATGACTATAAGTTCAAAACTAATTGTTATTATATTAAAATCAGTATCAATCTTATGTCCGAGATTATTTTTTCTTTATAGTTGAAACAAAACCTCCATCATTTGCAAGAGCAACCCGAATGATATCGCCTTTTCTGACAGTTTGTTTTTTTAGTTGAATATCCATCGGTTCTTTATCCGATTTTTTGGAATCCATCCAACTGTTCATTTCATAACTTCCTTCGGGTAAAAAATCCAGTTTTATTTCAACTGTTTTTCTCACACTATTATTCATAACCCCGACAAACCAGGTATCTCCGTTTCGTCTTGCTATGGCAACATAATTACCTGGATATCCGCCAATGAATTTAGTATCATCCCAAACGGTTGGGACAATTTTCAGAAAATCAGCACCCGACTTATTTAATATATTGTCAGGATGGTCGCAAACGACAGTTAAAGGACTTTCGTAGATAACAAATTTCGAAAGTTCTGCAGCCCGTGTATTCCATACCACAGCCGGAGTCTGGTTTTTGTATTGTTCTTTGGTTACATTCAGAAAAGCTCCGGGTGTATAATCCATTTGTCCCGCCAACATACGAGTAAATGCCAGTTTTACATTATGTTCGGGACTCATTTTATTTGAGAACTTATAATACTCATTGCCCATTACACCTTCACGGGTTATCATGTTGGGATAGGTACGAATAATTCCATCCGGTTTGTAAGCACCATGGAAATCCAGCAATAATTGATTCTCGGCAGTACATTTAATAATATCGTGATACCAGTTTACCATTTCCTGATCATCCCTGTCCATAAAATCAATCTTAATACCTGCAACGCCCCATTTTTTATAAAGGGGAAGAGCTTTTTTATAAGCCGAATTCCGGTTTACATCACTTGAATACAACCAGAGAATTATTTTTACATTTTTCGATTTGGCATATGCAATAATTTCAGGCATATTGATTTGTGGGGCCCATTTGGTTATATCCGCTTCGGGAGTATTAAACTTGCCATACCATTGCCAGTCGACCAACATATATTCCCAACCCATTTCAGCAGCCAAATCAATATATTGTTTTATAACAGGCATTTCTACTTTTACTTCGCCACTCCACCAGTGATCCCAAGCACTTGTTCCCGGTTTAATCCACGAAGGATCCTGAATGGCACAAGGTTCATTCAAATTCTGAATAATTTCAGACTCAATCAGTACACCTGGGTTATTTCCAATCATTAAAACGCGCCATGGTGTATAAACTTCATCATCGAACCTTGCTTTTACACCCTCTTCAGGTTCTCCCGGTACAGGTACAAGTTTAGTTGTCAGTTGGTTTGTTTTACCGTTTGTTCCAATATAAAATGCAGGATAATTATCAATATTGGCTTCGGTAATGGCAACCCAACAATCATTACCATAATCCATGAGCATAGGCATACCTGCAATTGATTTCTCCGTCAGGTAACTTAGCTTACGTTCCATAAATTCTCCTTCGTTTGAAGTGGAATAACCGCCGTATTCAACTATCCACGCTTTTGGATCATTCGGAATATTAAAGCCGGTAAGTTCTTTTGTAATTTTACGATTACCTGCTCTTTCTGCTCTGTAGAGTTTATAACGAAATGCAACGCCATCATTATATGCACGTACAAATAAATCCATCTGTCTCATAGCACCCGATTTTTCTTTCAGGTTTAATTGAAGTTCAGTGTAATTATTCAATACTTCGGCATGTTTTGACTTTACAACCGGTTTCCATGTTTCATTTATGGTTTCTGTCTTCTGTCCTGTAATGCTGAAGTTCCCGGTCATGTTCGCTTCTTTTTGGAGTTCAAATCCCAGTTGAGAAGTTTCAACAATAATACGATCTTTAAATTTTACGGAATAACTCAACTTTTCGCCGTTATCAATCGTAATGCTGATGTTTTTATCGGGTGAAGTAATGCTAAAGTTTTGGGCATTGGTTTGGAAACAACTGGCTAATAGAATGGAAAAGAATATGCTCTTTAGATTTCTCATAATGTATAATGCTGATTTATTTTAGGGTACTTACTCCTTCAGTGGTCATTTGAACACGTTTCATCGATCCATCTTTGTTGTAATAAAGTCGGTCGATACATACCGAGCGATGAAAACTACTACCGCCAACATTGGCACCACCATTGTGATAAACGAAATACCAGTTGTTTTTGAACTCTACAATTGCCTGATGGTTGGTATTTGAGTTTCCGGCAAGTTCGTTGAGTATGCCTTTATACTCCCACGGTCCGGTGATTTTTTTACTCATGGCATATACTATTTTTTCGGGAAATTCTGAAGCATAGGAAAGATAATACCAATCTTTGTTTTTATGAATCCATGGTGCTTCGGTATAACGGGGAAGGCCAGTAACAGCCACAATGGGTCCAATGGTATCGATCATGTTTTCTTTTAATTTGATGTAATAACATTGTGTGTTACCCCAAAACAGGTAAGCCTGACCATCATCGTCTATCATTACAGATGGATCAATATCTTCCCAACCAATTTTAGTATATTTTGTCGTTAAATCGTTGGTAATAATAGCAGAACCTTTAGCATCTTTGAAGGGTCCGATTGGACTGTCCGAAACCGCTACACCAATTGATTTACCATGAATAGTTCCATGTTCGACAGCCACATACCAATAGAATTTTCCATTCCGTTCTATTACCTGCGAAGCCCATGCTTCACCTTTTGCCCATGCAAAATTATTGAAACGTAATGGCGTTGGATGTTCTGTCCAGGTTTTCATATCATCGGATGAAAATACGCACCAGTCATTCATCACATAACGTTCCTGATTTCGTGGACAAACATCGTGTCCGGTATACAAGTAGAACTTATTTTTATAAACCATGGCGGCAGGATCGGCTGTGTACTTGTACCGGATTATGGGGTTTCCTTCGGCACGAAAAGTAGTATCACGTGTAACTTCCTGACTGAAAAGCTGACAAACACTAAAAATGGAAAGTAGAAGAATGATTGATTTTTTCATAATGAAATTTGATGTATTAAATTGTATTAGTCCACAAAATTAATGTAAATATTACACTTATCAAATAGTAGTTTGAAACTTTTCTTTCGGAATATTTTTAAAGCAGATCAATAAATTGCCTATCGTTTGGAATTTTTATAAGCCCTGAAGATGAATAATCCGATGGACATCAGCCAACCGACAGGATAGGGGAGTATCAATATTCCATACCACCAGGACAGTGTAGATTTACCGCCAAAGCCTCCGAGTGAGGATAAATAAAACAGAAACAACACACCAATAACGATCATGATGGCTGCTGTCAGGAAAAGTTTTCTATGTCTGTCATTTGTTAAGTAGGTAGACAAGACAATTAATACACTACCGAGTGTAATTACTACTGATCCTTCCAAAGGATCGAGCGCGCCAATTATCAAAGCAATAATGCCAAAAATGTAAATGACATGTGTCCATTTAATTTTCTTGTTCATGTATTTTGATATTTAGAATTTGTTTTCCTTTTAATTCAAATCCTGTCCTATGGGAAACAACTTTAAATCTAAAATTGATCTGACAAAGGTTTATTTTTTGTTTTCTTCATCTCTCCGTATTTTTATTTTTGCCAGCCATTTATCTAAAGGAATTGCCAACGAATTAACTGACATGACTAGTATGGATCCAATCAATGTTTCGTAATAAAATCCTGCTGCAGCCGTACATCCAAGTGCTGAAGCACACCATACAGTTGCAGCTGTGGTAAGTCCATGGACATTTAATCCTTCTTTAAAAATTATTCCTGCACCTAAAAAACCAATTCCGGTAACAACCTGACCAATTATTCTGGTGACATCTCCATTTTTTTCAGTCATCTGGATGGAAAGTAAGACATAAATTGCAGATCCGATTGCAACTAATATATTCGTGCGTAAACCTGCCGATTTATGATGCCATTCTCTTTCTATACCAATCAGTAAACCTGCAGCAAATGCAACTAACAGGCGAATTGAAAATTCAGTTATTGTCATGATATTTCGGTTTTTGCGATATGTTTTATTTTTAAGTACAAATATACTTTTTATTTTCTAAATAGCTTATTTATGGTTAATATTGTCTCCCGTCGTACAATTAGCAACTTTATATAACGATTATATTTGTTTACTCATAAAACATACCCGAAAAGGCAAACGCTCAAAATCCTTTGTCCCGGTTTCAATATATCCTTGTGCAGAATACCAGTTCTTGAGTATTGTATTTGAATCGATTAATGCAATTGAAATGAACTTTCCACCTTCTTCCATTATTTTTGAAGTTGCAAAATCCATTAATCTGACTCCGTAACTCTGATGTCTGAACTGAGGGATAACGGACACTTTTTCGATATAAAATGTATCCACTTCTTTTTTCGATTTTTCAATGGCAATACAACCGGTCAATTTACCATTCATTGACATTGCATATAAATCTATCCCATTGTTTAATTGAGTTCTTAAAGTCTGCTCATCAATAAATGCGTTATTTGTAGGATTATTATCTTTTGTAAATCCAAAATTCTTTGCAATTGTGCCATGAGAAACGTTCAGCACTTCAACAATTGCGGATAAATCCTTTTCCGGATGAATGTAAGTAAAGTCCATAATCATATTTTTTTTTCAAAATTATTGTTTGCATAATAATTAATTGTCTTTAAAAAATTGATAGGTTTTTCCATATCACATATCAAATCCTTTCTTGTATAATCAGCTAAGGAAAAAATTTTATTCGTTAAGCTTTCGTTGTTTTCTAACATATCCAGACAAACAAAACCCCTGCAAATAACCATAGAAACAAATCTCAGAAATAACTTTATATTTTTAACAGGGTAATTGGTTAGGTGGGCTGAATTGAATACCTCTTCCGTTAATGCTACATAGTTTTTTCGAAGATGATTTATACTTTTTTCTGTAGTAACTAATGTTCTGATACCATCCTGATTATCTTTATAAACATCAAAAATATCATTCTCTAGCTGCATGAGAGCTCCTAGTTTATAAATCATCATTCTTTCATTTTCATTCTTATTTTCACCAAAAATGCTACTGTAAAAAAGAAAAGAGATGCCTCCTTTTAAATAGGTTATGTTCTCTATTTCATCTATGTCTGTTTCAGCACACATTTGTTCTTTACTCAAAATCTGGGCATCAAACACATTTAGAAAATAACTTTTAACTAAATTTGCATCAGTAGAATGTTCAAGTGCCTTTTTATAAAAGTTGATGAATAATCTTTCGTTAGCATTATTTCTGGGCTGTTTGTCAGGCTGTTCAATTAATTTTTTGATATAACTCTCTGTCAAATCTTTTTTATCAAAAAAATCATCAAATAAACCGGATAATGCTCCGAGATAGGTAATGGCGTTCCTTTCTTTTAAAGACATTTTTCTGCCTCTTAAAATACAAAAAGATTCTCCCAGAATTGCAGGAACAGCATAACCGTAATAATCCGTTATTTTTTTATAATCCTGATCATCTAAACTATTATCATGTGTTTTTTTGCTTATTGCAATATCAATGGATAAGGTTTTTTGAATAAACTTCTTTTGATATTTTAGATTTCGAATCAGAATAAAATACAATCCGGGAAGTTTAATTAGATTGTTGATATAATTTTTCATTTTTTTTGGAGAAATGATGAAAAAGTAAAACAAATTTATTTCGCTCTTAATTCACTACTATTCTCTGTGTGTCACCATTAATTTTCAAGAAATATATTCCGGTACTCATGTCAGATACAGCAAGTTGCAACTTATTTTGACCACTATCAAAGGTATGATTCAAAACCTTTTGTCCCATTATATTATACATCTCAACTATTTTTTTTATCGTCAGATTTTCTTTAAATTCAATAAATAGAGACGAATGGGCAGGGTTTGGGTAAACCCGGAAACCGGTTTCTGATTTTGGTTGATACAAAGCTGTATTTGTTGAACTTGCAACAGCTTTGATGGTTATACTTGCCGGTGTAAAAGTACTGGTTGTTCCATCAAACACTTTGAATTCAGCTATATTAGCCTTATTTATCGTGCTCATTCCTCCTGTTATTGTAACTCTAAGATAACGTGCTGTAGATGAATAATTATCTGTTTGTGTTTGAAGTGTACTGGCTCCTGTTGTTTTATCAACCACAGGAGTCCATGTAGAGTTATCAATTGATGTCTCTATTTTATATTGATAAGCAATACCTGAATTCATCCATCTGATTGCGGAGCCTTTTACCGCAATTGAAGTTCCCAGATCGACCATCCACCAATGGTTTGTATTTCCATCGGCTGCCATCCAGAAGGTCTGGGAATTGTTATCATTTGCTTTTGATGCAATATTAGCATTGGTCATTGGTTCCTGAGAACCATCAAATACTCTGAATTCAAAGATACTTGCCCAGACAGAAGAACTGACGCCACCGGTAATTGTAATCCGAATATATCGCCCTGTAGAAATAAAGTTGCTTGCTTGTGTTTGATTTGTATTACTGTTTGTGACTGTCTTATCCACAACTGTTGACCAGATTGAATTATCAGTCGACGTTTCAATTTTATATAAATAAGCTACCCCCGATTTTTCCCATAGAATTTCAGCACCTATCAAATTCATATTAGCACCCAAATCAATTTTTAACCAATGACCTGCACTACCATCAATGGCACACCAACGTGTTGAGGCATTATCATCTACTGAGCTTAAAGCCCAGTTACCATTTTCTTCGGTGTCGGAGGTAGCAATCTTTCCAATAGCTATATTCTTAATTTGAGTTGAGTTTTCAGAATCTGCAGCGGATGTTTTACCCGAAGCTATATTTCTTGGGTAATTCGGTGAACTGGCTGTTACAACGATATCTCCCGAATTACCTGTAGATTGAACTACAGCCTGACACTTTCCATTAAAAGTATATGTTTGATTTGCTTTGAAGGACTCCACATTTAAGGAATTCCCATTGTCGACGCCTACAATTTTACCGGGGCCGGTGATTGAATAATTTACCAAAGAGTCGATAGTCGGGCAAAAAACGCCATTAGCATCCAGTATATTGGTTTCAATAAAAGCTAAGTCAAGACCATTTGCCTGAATTTTATTCCGATCAACTTTCAATTCCAATTGACTGGGAAAACCGGCTGTTGTAACACTATCTCCGGCAACAATTATACCTCCTTTGAAGGCATACGCTTTTACCCTTCCGGCTACAAAGGGAACCTGCCATTCCAGATGTAATGCTCCTCCGCTCACAAAGCTCTTAGCACCTAATGATGTTCCGTTCACTATCAAACGCACACTATCGCAATTGGTATAAGCCCAAACCGGTATAGATGTACCTGGTTCCAAATTCCAATGCGGTAAAACATGCACCATAGGTTTTGCTGTCCACTGACTTTGGTAGAAGTAATAAATATCTTTTGGAAAGCCGCATAAGTCCACAATTCCAAAATAAGAACTTTTTGAAGGGAAAGTTGAATTATAAGGAGTAGGTTCACCAATATAATCAAATCCTGTCCAGATAAACTGACCGGCAACAAAAGGACGGTCACGGTCGAATTTCCAGGAATCTTCTGCACTATGACCCCAACCAACGACTGAATTGTCATAGGATGAACATTGCATGTCTGTTGATTTTAAGATATTGCTTGAAGTAGGAGTATGATAAATTCCACGTGATCTTACCGCTGATGATGTTTCACTTCCAAAAATAATACTGGTGGGATGTGCTGCATGATAATTATCATAAGTTCCGCCATTTGCATAGTTAAATCCAACTAAATCCAATTGATTGTTAATGGGAGTATAACTCGTATTATTTAATCCCATGGTAATAGGTCTTGATGTATCCTGTTTCTTAATTTCACTTTGGATATTCGTCAAACAAGTTAAGCCTGCAGCATTCATTTGAGGAATTTCGTTGCCTGCACTCCACATAATTACGGATGGATGATTTCTGTCGCGAATGATCCAGTTCTTCACATCCTCCGGCATCCATGTTGCATAATTCAAGTGATAATCATATGAATCTTTTCCTGTACTCCAACAGTCAAAAATTTCATCCATGACCACTATTCCCAAACGATCACAAATTTCCAACAACTCAGGAGCTGGTGGATTGTGAGAGGTACGAATTCCATTTACACCCATGCTTTTCATTATTTCTACCTGGCGCTCCAAAGCACGATAATTCTGAGCTGAACCTAAACTACCTAAATCCTGGTGCATACAAACGCCATGAATTTTAATGTTTTTTCCATTGAGTGAGAAACCTGTATTGGCATCAAAAACCGCATTGCGAAAGCCCAACGTTGAACTGAAACTATCTACTTTGGCAGTGTTATTGATTACATAAGTTTTTAAAGTATATAAATATGGATTTTCCAACGACCATAAGGTGGGACTGTTTACCGTAAGGTTTGTGCTAAATGTAAGTGTAGATCCTGCAGATATTGAACTTGAAGACGCATTCCTACTGGCAACGATAACACCTGTATTATCTATAACATTAGAAAGCAACGTTACATTTTGTGCTGCTAATGATTGATTTTGTACATCCGTTTTAATGCTAACACTTGCCGATGATATTGAAACCGAAGGAGTTGTAACTGCCGATCCGCAAAAGCTGACATGCACAGGATCAAGCACGTTTAACCATACATTTCTGTATATTCCGGATCCGGAATACCAACGACATGATTTTTGTATATTATTGACTTTTACGGCAATGACATTAGTCGTTGAACCGTAATTCAGATAAGGAGTTATATCGTATTGGAAGGTGATAAACCCGTAAGGACGAATACCCAGATAATGATTGTTTATCCAGACTTCGGTATTCATAAAAGAGCCGTCGAATGTGATAGAAATACTTTTCCCATTGTAGTTATTGGGCAAAGAAAAACTCTTACGATACCATGCGATACCTCCGTCTAAAAAACCACCTTCACTAGTAGCAGGTGAAGAAGGATTATATGAATTCTCAATTCCAAAGTCGTGGGGAAGATTCAGGTTTCGCCATGAAGCGTCATTAAAATTAATAGCCTGCGCACCACTGACATCTCCATGATAAAAATTCCAGTTATCGTTAAAGCTGGTGCCACGTTCACCATTATATACATCGGAAGTTGGTGCAGGATGTATGATATCCTGAGCCATAACTTTCAAAGAAATTAGTGTCAAAAAGATTAAAATCGATTTTTTCATTAGAATTATAATTTAATAGGAACAAAAAATAAGTAGTAGCAAAGATACGACATTATATCTTTGCTACTACTTATATAGAATTAATGGCATAGTTGCTTAGACCGTCCTGGTTAAATGATTGATTTAAAGTTATATGTTAATACAAAATGTCACTTTATGTGGATAAATCATCAAATGCCACCAATTTTACTACCCAATAAATGAAGAAAAGAGGGCAAACGCCTCTACCTATTAAATGCTTTTATTATTCTGCAAATTCAATAATTCTGCAAATTCTGAGTCAGACATTTTTCAGTCCTTTTACCCTTCGCTAACCTTGAATTAATCAAGGGCTAAGTAATTATCATTTTATAGCCTTTTCCATGTAAATTAAGGATTAATATATTGGAATCTTTACTCAGAAGTTTGCGTAATCTACAAATGTAAACATCAAGACTTCTTGCATTGGAATATGTATCAACTTTCCATATAGTTGTTAGTATATCATTACGAGTAAGTAAATTGTTCGTATTGGCATTAAAATAAACCAGTAAATACGATTCTTTAGCGGTAAGTTTTATCGACTCTTCTTTAAAATGAAGCATTCGTTTTTCTACATCAAATGTATAATCACCAATTTTGTACGATGATGCAGACATAAGTTTTTTTAGATTTTCATCTAAATCCATTAACGCAATTTTTTCGCTTTCAGTTTTCATTTTCGTGATTTTTAAAGTTAGTATATTGATAGTGAAAATAGTTTTTATTGTTAGCATTCTTATTCCCTGCACGTTCGAACAACCAATGCATCCTTCTTCCTCCAAGTTTATTAAATGCTTCCCTGTGGATAGTTCAAGTCTGAGCGAAGCAGAGACCTGGACTGAAAACCAATATATATCTGAACCACGATTAATAAGATTAAAGGATTAATCGGATTTTCTGAACTTCTCCTAAAATGTCCATCTGATTAATCTGATTAATCCCGGTTCTGATATTTTTTTTTCCATCAACCAAATTCAATATTACAATTTAATTTGCAATCCAAAAAACAAACCGGCCCTTTTAAAGGTCTCAGGGATATAAGCAAATAGCGTTTTATTTTTAAATTCCAATTCAACATTAAGACGAATGGAAAATCTGCGTCCCATCTGAAAGTTAATACCCGGAGAAATTATCGGTAAAAGCGATATATTGTAAGGCTTTATTTCATTAAATAAATATAAGTTATATCCCACCGACAAAGTAGGTTGAATCGTTTTTTCCGAAAAACGATATTCTAATTGCAATGGAATTAAAAAGGTAGTAGCCGGAGGATAATATATTCTTAAATTGTCTGATGTAGATGGAGAATAATAAATGTCGGTAAGTGGCGTAAAACCTTTATAGACAAATAATCCCGATTTAAAATAAAGCTGTTTATTTGATTTAATAAAACCAATATCAAGGAATGAACCGAATTTGACCAACTGGTTTTCAAGAGTTGCAAATACGAAATTAAAGCCGGGAATTACATCTACATTTAAAGGGAGTCGATTTAAGGTGTGTTTTTGAACATAAGTCTTTTCATCTGTATAGGAATTATACTCGTCTATCAATTTTAGTAGTTTTGTTTTCGTTGGGGTTCTTATTTCATCAATTGAAGCATATAACGGCATGGCATCAGCCATATATTTTTTCAAAGTATCAATATGATTTGTAGTGTGGTTTGAATACGAACGAATCAATAAACCCTGATAGTATTTATCATCCATTTTTGTAAATGGAAGATCTATCAGTTTTGTTTTTGAACCTTTTTGAATATAGAAATGTTGTTCAGCCGCAGAATCAGTTCGTACATACAAGCTGATTTTTCCTCTTCTCAGTAATACGGGATGATTGGTAAGCTCTGTTGCTTTCAGGTCTTTTTGAGGTTGGGGAATCAGAGAGTTTGAATTATATTTACTCACTATTTCAATAAGATTCTTTTTTTCGGGTCTTTGAATTTTTTCAATATCCGAATACAAGTATGGTTTATCTTTCATCACCATTTTGAGGGTATCAATATGGTAAGTGGTTTCAATGATTTTAAGGCGTTTTGTAGAGCCATTGTCAACGTATCTCTCCATCCGTTCATAAGGCAGGCTATATGCAGTTGGTTCTCCTTTTTTTTGAACAAAATATTTTATCGCATTATTATCCAGATAGTATAAATTGATACTTCCCTCGCAAAGTACTTCAAGAAACACATCCCCGGAAACAAACGAAAGACTGCCCCGTACAAACTTACGCAAGTCATTACCGATTATAAAGGCTTTTATGTCTTCGGGCTTATATATAAGCACTTGCGAATTTTCCTGTTGTTTAAACCGACACTCTTTATTTAGTTTCGAATCGGACATAATATCAATAAGGCCAACAATGGTATCACCGCTATTTGTAATAATTTTTCCTGCCCGAAAACTTTTTTGAGCATATGACGTGGAAAAACCGGTAATCAGAAATAACAGAACTGTTGCAAGACGAAGTAACTTCATAGTTGAATAATCGAATTTGATGTTTAATTTGAAATAAAAATACTTTATTGAAATAATTTATAATACAAGAACCTGATTACTTCCTTGTTAACCTTTCTATTGCCTCTGTTAGCGGTTCGTTGTTTTCTCTCGTTGTCAAATTAAAGTTGTCGTAATATATAAATCTCTCACTTCACTCAAAATTACTGTTCTTTGTTTTCTAAGAATGTTGTGTCTACATTTTTAGCCCATTCTGGTAGTTCTTTAGACTTCTCAATCGGGTCTCGATTTTCTTTCCCGTATTCAATAGTCAGATATTTATCTCTTTTAAATCCTTTTCGTTTAGCAAATATAAAATGAGGGAATATCGTAAAGTAAACGTTGTCGTCTTTAACAGCAGAATTATATTCAGTCGTCATTTCGTTTAATTCTCGATATAAACTTTTTGTTTTCTCGTCCAAGTCAGGGCACTTGGTCATCAAGAATTTATTTAGTTTATATTCGTTGAATTCAATTTCTAGTAGATTCACTTTACTCTTTCTATCTAATTTTGATTTGTCAATCAAATATCTCAGGCTGTCAGAATTTGTCGAGCTGAATGAGAGAACTAATTTATCTCTTTCATTTAATTTTTGGTCGAATTTCTCCCACAAGCTTGTCACGTTTTTCTTTCTTTCCTCAAGATTATTCAAAGTGTTTTTTTGTACAAAGTAAAATACAATGAATCCAATCACAAAAATTGTTACAATGAACTTGATAAAAAACTTAATTATTTTCATTTGATTCTGATTCTTATTTTTTTCCTGTCCTCGCGGATATACCAATCTTAATCATTTGCAGAATGATTCTGCGTGGTCGTTGGGATTTATTTCTAATCCCAACTGTATGTATTCTTAGGATTTTTAATCCGTTCTTATATTCATCTTATATTCAGTCCGAATCCAATTTATCTCATGTATCTCAATTTCCATTTCATTTACTACTCATTTCATTCTCCGTATGGATGACAAACCGGCATCTGCGGGAAAATTGTTTATTTCTTTAAAAACAGGATGGCTGTTTGTTGTATGGCCAGCGTATCCAAATCATTCAGCAGATTTACACACTCTCCATTAAAAGTATTATTTATATACATACCCGCCTGTTTGCTGTAGGGTTCTACATACACATAGCTTAATCGGGGGAATTTGATGATATCATCCTTTTGTGTCAAATAAAAACAGTCCTTTGTTTTTATGGTATGTAGATAAGTGTCCGAAACAAGGGTATCCGCATAGAGTGGGGTATAGGTCAATATTTTAGTATAGATGTTCACATCCTTATTATAAATATACACACTCAGTTCAGTGGTATCTTTCGACTCCAGATACAGAACATTGTCTCTTTTGATCACATTCACCGGAAACTGATTAGACAGATAATGATACACTGCTTCGTCAGGCGATAAAAACTCCAGGCTCGTACCGGTGATTCCATATAGAGAGGATTTGGTATTCAGTACAAAATAACCGCTTTTATCCTGCCGCTTTACAAAGTTATTGATGGTTGTTGTATTCTTTATCTCACCCGACCTGGTAAATAAACGTACCGCACCTACTTCCTGTCCTAAGGCTGCATAAGTTCCTGAATTAATAATAACTACAACTTCTTCGTTATGGCAGGCCGAAAGCAATAGCATGAGACTTATTACTATAAAAATATTTTGTATGCCGATTTTCATTTGTTTTTTTTGTTCGGGTAAATGTTGATGTTTATTATTCCGGTACTATAACTGTACTGTAGGATATGCTACTCAACTTCCACGATTAATCAAAGAATATCTGAACCACGATTAATCAGATTAAAGGATTCATCAGATTTTAACGCTACAAACATACGCATTTACTTTAACATATCCAAGAAAATAACAAAAATAGTTTTAAGATTTCTAAAAAGGCAGTTTTGTGCAGGTTTACAAAAAAAAAACGCCACCGGTATTGTTTAGGATGGCGGTATTTTATAAAGTGTTTGTTTCTAAACTAAAACAGAATGGGTTATTACAGCCGTCACTAGTCATTAAAGTGGGAGAGGAGCTTACTTCACGTAACTGCTAATCTCGTCGCTCCAGTTCAGATCGGTACTTGTATGCACTGCTGCTTTACGGAAAACATAGGCTTTAAAGGGTGTAAGGTCTTTGATGGTAATTTTGTTTTTGCTTACGGTAATACGTATCTATACACTATCGGGGCCGGCGGGTGATTCGCAGTACTCCAGATCATACACCAGAGCATGTTTTACATCCCCTTTAGCTTGGGGTCTTTCTTTGCGTCTGTCTGCAGGTATTGGCTGATTAATTCTTTCTGCTTATCATCAATTTTAGCACGTTTCTGCATTTTTGTTATTATATGCTCCCATTCACTGGTTGTATAACCTGCCGGTAAATGTAAATTATGACAACTTGCACATTTATTCGTATACAATGCTCTTCCTTCCTGAAGCTTCTCCAGGGAAGTATTTTGAGTCAATGCATCTTTTTCGGTTGGAATATACAAGGCCGAAATACAACTGAATAATCCCAGGATAACTATTCCGACGGCAATCATCTTTTTAGAATGCATAAGAAAAAACTAAGCGGGTTTGAATTTTTTCGTTTTGAAGAAGTTCTTGTTTTCCGGTTTTAAAATCGGTTACCTGTGGCAAACAGGATAAATTTACCCAAAAACCTTCAAAATTATACGATAAACAAGGACCGGCAGAGAATACGGAATATTTCCATACATTGTCTTCGTGTCTGTTTTGGTTCATAAGCTCTAACCCGAACGACAGATTATTGTTTAGTTTATAAGCAAAGGCATAATTGAATTCGAGATTGATTTCTTTCTGTTTATTCACCGTTACCAGGTTTCCATTACTTTCCAACGCATCGATAAAAGCATATTCACCCACTATATTGAATGCCTGAAGGGTTCTGCCGATTTGTTTGTCGAATATAAGTTTACTTTCCAGTTCCACTTCATTCGTACTCAGCTTGTATTCAAAATACAAAGCCGTGCCAATGGGATCTATTACGGGGTCGGATAATTTTAGTTTCCATTCGTTGGCAAAACTATAACTGTTTTCGTTGGCAATTGTCTGAATATTATTGTTAGACTCTATTCCTTTTGCATAACCATAGTTTAAATAAAAGGAGGTTTGCAACTTAGAACCCAATCCCACTTCAAATTCCAGTTTGTGGTCGAACGAACGATAGAAGTTTTCACGCCCGTTAGCCATGGTAGTCCATACTTCCATTTCTTTTTGTCCTTTACTCAACACATTGCTTTGATAAGCATAGGTGAACATACGATCCTGTGCAGACAGCATCAAAATGCTTAAAAGCATACTAAATAAGATATATTTTTTCAACGTTTTTTTTTAATGAGAACTCTGAATTATTTCAATGCAAAAGTATAGCAATTAATATTGTACTACAATCACCTAAAGATGGTATATTTGTTATTTATATTAATGAAATGTTTGGTATTTCTTTATTAAATCCCTTCCAAATGTTTAAACCAATGATATTGCAGTTTAAATCGAACTCAAATTTAAAAAGGTCATTCTGATTTTTTTATGAAAGAAAATCAGAAGTACCTATTTATTAATCTTATATGAATTTCTCAATCTTTTGTTTTGTAATGATCCCTCCAACAATTAAAACCTTATTATTTACTGACACAAAACATATATAATTATCCACAGAATATAATATATAACTTTTTAGTTTTTGCATTGTAATTTGTCAGTTTCATCATTTATTGCTGTTTTTCGATTGTAATAATAAGTTATTCTGTATTTTAGCACTGTTTTTTATCAATGTATACATTTTAGGACAACAGTAGTATTTTTTCTATACTACATTCCAAATTATTGGCATCATATAAAAAATATCTTAGATATTGTCATTATTATACATTGTTTATAGTTAAATAATGATAATAAAATGGCAATATTAGTTAAAGTATATGTATTTTATTCGAAAATGTTCAAATTATTCATCGATTTTAATGTCAGAATTACTTTTTCATGTAAATTAAGTATTTTAAATTTGTAATAGTAATTTTAGTTATCTATAATATTTACTACAAATTTACTACAAACAACTTTTATTTAATCTACAAATTTTAATCTACAAAGAATATATATGATTCATTATCTGTATTATACAAAGAATTCTTTATTGCAAAATTAAAAGACAAATTTGTACTCTAAATTGATAAAAATTGAATACTTTTTCGATTGTAGTATTTATTACTACATGAACATGAATAACTACCACAATATTATAAATATCACTATGATACGAAAATGTTTATATATTTGCAATGTCAAACATAACAAAAACAATCATTCTTATTTATTCTCACAAAAAAACTACCATTATGAAAGCAACATTAAGCAGTCCAATCTTTCAAACAGCAGCCTTATTATTTTCAAGCTATTTAATCGTTCTTATTGTTCTTACTATAATTGTAAAATAATTTTATTGCAAAGCTGAATTCAAATTTAAATATAATATATTTATTCACCCATATAATTTATACTATTATGAAAGCAACATTAAGCAGTCCAATCTTCCAAACAGCAGCTATATTATTTTCAAGCTATTTAATTGTGCTTATTGTTCTTACTATAATTGTAAAATAATTATATTGCAAAGTTGAATTCAAATTAGAATATAATATATTTATTCACCCCATATATTTATATCATTATGAAAGCTACCCTATTAAACCAAGTTTTCCAAACAGCAACTTTACTTTTTTCCAGTTATTTAGTTGTGCTAATATTTTTGATAATTTTATTCAGATAAATTACTCTTTCCTCAAATAGAACCTCTATATCTTCAATTGTGTAACGTCCTGTAGTCACAATAACTTTTACTTGAATTTGATTCAATTTAGTCTCATAATATCCAGTTATTATGAGAATTTCTATAACCAGCCCGGTTTTATAACCAATAACTTCACTTTTTATCAGTTATTTGAATGTGCTTTTTATTCTACAAATTTTATTCAGATAGTTTTCCTTTCCTCAATTAGAATACCCAAACCAACATTTTTTACATGAAACACAGTAATATCATTAATATTATATCTGGTTTTATGTACTACATTTCATTAATGCATAGCAGATAAAGTCCTTCTTTTTCAATTCGCTATACATTTCTCAGAAAAATTAATATCATATATTAAATATTTATTCCTTTTTCTGCCCAAAATTCTATGGTTTTATTACTTTTGCTTTGTCTTCTACAAATTATTATTTTTTTTCAAATGGAAAAATAATTTATCAATAATTAGAAGTACGTAATTATTCATTATTAATTATTCATTATTAATTGCTTATGAATTCTCCAAGCATTAAAAAACTCTACTTTAAAGATACTTCCTTTGCAAATCTGATGACACATCGCATATACAATGTATTGTTATATGCCAGTAAATACGATGTTTTTGTGCTGGAGGAAGATGGACGAATAGACGAACAGATTTTCAATGAATATACTTCGCTTAATTTACGTTATCCCCCCAGATTTAGACTGGTTTCGAGTGAAGAAGAAGCCAATGATTTACTCAGGGATCGTACGTTCGAATTAATTATTTCCATGCCCAGTGGTGACAGCATTAATCCATTTGAATGGGCCAAAAAGGTAAAGCAACAATTTCCTGATATCCCCATAGTTGTATTAACTCCTTTTTCCAAATCGGTTTCGAAACGCCTTGCCAACGAGGATTTAAGTGCCATCGATTATGTGTTTAGCTGGCTTGGAAATACCGATTTGTTACTGGCCATTATCAAACTGATAGAAGACCGAATGAATGTGGAGGAAGATGTAAAATCGGTTGGTGTTCAGGTAATCCTGTTTGTCGAAGATTCTATCCATTTCTATTCGTCTATTGTGCCGCACTTATATAAGTTTGTTTTCAAACAGTCGCGTTCGTTTATGACTGAGGCACTAAACGATCATGAACAAATGCTACGTATGCGTGGCCGTCCTAAAATTCTATTGGCACGTACCTACGAAGAAGGTATGGCCATTTACGAAAAATACAAAAACAATATGTTGGGCGTCATTACTGATGTAAGTTATCCGCAGGATGGTGTAAAAAACAAGATGGCGGGTATCAATTTATGTAATGAAATCCGTAAACAGGATAAACATATTCCGCTAATCGTAGAATCGACTGAAGAAGCGAATCATATTTCAGCGGATTTAGTGAATGCAGATTTCTTGAATAAAATGTCGAAAACCTTGCTGCTGGAACTAAGAGAAAAAATTACTGATAACTTTGGTTTTGGCGATTTGGTTTTTTTTCATCCAAAAACAGGGGTGGAAGAAGCACGTGCAAAAAACCTGAAAGGTTTGCAGGAAAGTATTTTTGTCGTGAGTAACGCGTCGCTTTTTTATCATGTTTCGCGCAATAATATTTCACGTTGGCTATATTCAAGAGCTATGTTTCCGTTGGCCGAATTTTTGAAAAATATTATTTGCGAGGATGAATTATTTTGTGATATTAACAAAACCCGCGAGATAATTTTTGATGCTATTGTGCATTATCGGAAAGTGAAGAATCGGGGAGTAGTAGCTATTTTCCAACGTGATAGGTTTGATCAGTATTCAAATTTTGCCCGTATCGGTGAAGGTTCACTCGGTGGAAAAGGACGTGGACTGGCTTTTATCGATGCCATGATAAAACGGAACGATAGTTTAGAAAAATTTGAAAATGCACAAATTATCATTCCAAAAACTGTTGTGTTGTGTACCGATAATTTTTCAGAATTTATGGAGTTGAATCAACTCTATCCTATCGCCATGTCGGATTTATCGGATGAAGAAATATTAAAACATTTTCTCAAAGCCCGTATTCCAAAACGATTGATAGCCGATTTACTTGCTTTTCTGGGTGCAGTCAATTCTCCCATTGCCGTTCGTTCTTCCAGTTTGTTAGAGGATTCACATTATCAACCTTTTGCAGGAATCTATTCTACATATATGGTGCCTTACAATGCCGAAAGTAAGACTCAGATGCTCGAGATGATTTCGGAAGCCATTAAAGCGGTGTATGCCTCGGTTTTTTATCACGACAGTAAAGCCTATATGACGGCTACCAAAAATGTGATAGATGAAGAAAAAATGGCTATTGTGTTACAGGAGATTTGTGGAAATGCTTATGAGGAACGTTTTTATCCTTCCTTCTCGGGCGTGGCACGTTCACTGAATTATTATCCCATTGGTGCCGAAAAACCTGAAGATGGCATTGCTAATATTGCCATGGGATTAGGAAAACACATTATGGATGGTGGTATGACATTGCGTTTTTCGCCTGCTTATCCGAATAATATTCTTCAAACAAGCACTCTGGACTTTGCTTTGCGCGAAACACAAACTTATTTCAATGCTTTGGATTTAAGTCAGACACAATTTGTTCCACAGGTAGACGATGGTTTCAATTTGCTGAGGATTCGGGTTTCCGATGCCGAAAAAGACGGAACACTTCGTTATATAGCTTCTACTTTTAATGCACAAGACCAGGTGATTAATGATGGATTGTATGAAGGTGGACGAAAAATAATCACTTTTGCCAATATATTACAGCACAATGTTTTTCCACTTGCTGATATATTAAAGGAAGTGTTGCGGATTTCTCAATCAGAAATGGGACGACCAATTGAAATTGAGTTTGCCGTTAATCTGGACTATACTCCAAAAAAACAACATATTTTTTATTTTCTGCAAATCCGACCGATAGTGGATAGCAAGGAAATGATAAATGAAGACATAGGTTCCATTCCCGAAGAGAATGCCATTATCACTTGTACCAGTGCATTGGGTCATGGTATTACAAACGATGTGTTCGATTTGGTATATGTGAAATCCGAAGCATTTAATGCCTCGAAGAATCAACTGATAGTTTACGATTTGGAAAAAGTAAATCGTGGATTAATAAAGGACGACCGACATTATGTATTGGTTGGTCCCGGTCGTTGGGGTTCTGCCGATCCTTGGTTAGGTATTCCTGTGAAATGGCCACATATTAGTAATGCACGTTTAATTGTTGAATCGGGTTTATCAAACTATCGCGTCGATCCAAGTCAGGGAACACACTTTTTTCAAAACCTGACTTCTTTCGGTGTTGCCTATTTCACCATTAATCCTTTTTTAAATGATGGAACTTTCGATACTGAATTTTTAAATGCCCAACCTGCAGTTTACGAATCGGAATATATCAGGCATATTCGTTTCGAAAAACCAATCGTAATAAAAGTGGATGGACGTAAGAATAAGGGAGTGGTGCTGAAACCGTAAAAAGAAGCCTCCTAAATCCCCCGAAGGGGGACTTTAAGAAAGAGTCTTTGAGAAGTTAAGTATAACTTCTTAATCGTTCATTTTAAACTTCATTTGTGGGTGAAGTCCGAATACTCGGTACGAGATATTTTTTAACAATATTCTAAAATCCATTTTCTCTTATTTATATAATATAATTGAATATTCATCCAATTATATTATATTTGCATCGATTTATTATAAAAAATACTCATTAATTTACTTCCTTAAATCCCACTTCGGGGGTTTGGGGGCTAATTTTATTATTATGTTAAAAAATCATCCAAAAGGATTGTTAGTTGCATTTTTCACCAATATGGGAGAGCGTTTCGGCTTCTATACCATGATGGCAATTTTAGTGTTATTCTTACAGGTAAAATACGGTTTATCTGAAGAAGTTGCCGGTGATTATTACAGTTGGTTCTATTTTGCTATTTATGCACTGGCTTTAGTTGGCGGTATGTTAGCCGACTGGAAAAAACAGTACAAACTGATTATCCTGTTGGGACAAATCATTATGTTCGTTGGTTATGTAATGATTGCTATGCCTAATATGTCGCTTTATGGTTCTTTGGCTGCTTTATTGGTTATTTCATTGGGTAATGGTTTTTTCAAAGGAAATTTACAAGCTGTTGTAGGTCAGTTGTATGATGATGAAAAATACACTAAACTGCGTGATTCAGCCTTTATGATATTCTATATGGGAATCAATGTAGGCGCATTTTTTGCACCTTTTGTTGCTACCGGTATTCGCAATTGGTGGTTACAAACCAACGGATTTTTGCATGACGGAAGTTTGCCTTCACTATGTCATCAAATGCTGAATGGAACTTTAACCGATACTGCTCAATTTCAGCAACTGGCGAATAAAGCAGTAATCAGTAAAGTGCCGGTTGCCGATTTACATGCCTTTGCACAACAATATATTGATGTTTTTGCAAGAGGCTATAACTGGGCATTTGCTATTGCTGCGGGAGCTATGATAATTTCGCTTTTAGTTTATGTTATTTTTAACAAATCTTTACCGGGTACATCTGCAGTGAAAGTTGAAGAAATGAAAGAAACAACTCCAACTACAGAGGAAGTTACCGGAAACGGTATGGCTTTGGTTATTTCTATATTATTAATGGGTGTAACTGCTTTTCTACTTCAATTAATTCCCGGTCTCGATTATAAATTTGGACTTGCCATAGGTTTATTTATTGCATTTGTATCATATATTTTTCAAGTATCTACAAAAGAAGAACGCCCTCGTGTAACCTCACTTATTCTGGTGTTTGTGGTGGTAATTTTCTTTTGGATGTCGTTCCACCAAAATGGGTTAACGCTGACATTCTTTGCCCGCGATTATATTGCAAAACAAGTTGGGCCGCTGACCTATCTCTTCTTTAATCTAGAATCAATATTATGTGTTATTGCTACTATTGCCGGTTTAGTGCTTGTTTTCAAGAGCAAAGTAAAAGTACTGAGTCGTATTATTGGTGGGGCTATAACTTTAGTTGCCGGTGGACTTTGTTATTATTTTGTTGGCACTTATGGTCCAAACAATCCGATTGCACCCGAAGTATTCCAATCGTTTAATCCTTTGTTTATCGTTGCGCTTACACCACTTGTGATGGGATTATTCAGTTATCTGAACAAAAGAGGAATTGAACCGTCAACACCTAAAAAAATCGGATTCGGTATGATTTTGGCCAGTCTTGGATTTGTTGTTGTATTGATTGCTTCGCTCAACGTTATTTCACCCTATTTGTTGGATGGAGCTACTACACCCGATGTTTCGCGTGTTTCTCCATATTGGTTAATGAGTAGTTATCTGATTCTGACTGTTGCTGAACTATTCCTAAGTCCCATGGGATTATCTTTCGTGTCGAAAGTAGCACCACCACGTTTTCAAGGCTTAATGCAAGGAGGATGGTTGTTGTCTACTGCGGTTGGTAACAAACTCTTGTTTATTGGTAGTTTGTTATGGGGTCGTATCGACTTGTATTTATTGTGGGGAGTATTTTTCCTATGCTGCATCATCTCAGCGATGTTTATTTTTTCGATGATGAAAAGACTGGAACGGGTAACGGGGAAATAGATTTCAGTTAATAGTAATCATTCCTGTTAAAACGGGATGTCCGTTTCATGACAATAATCAGTTATGTTGAATTACATAATCGGCTGGACTTCTTTAATGAGGTTCAGCCGATTTATTTTAATGATTGTAGGATAAATTGTTTTTTTAATCAGAAATCGCTATATATGTTAAAAAGAACTGAAATTCAGAATAAATTAGGATTTTTTTTGTTATAAATGAACTACCTGCTATAAAAAATTGTTTTTTTATTAGATACTCAATCATTAAAAATTACAAGTTATGAAACACACTATTTTAGGTGCCGGAGGTTCAATAGGGAATGCCCTGACTTATGAGTTACTAAAAACAAATGAGGATGTTCGACTGGTTTCAAGAAGTAATTATTCAATTCCCGGAACAGAATCATTTAAAGCGGATATCTCGTCGTATGCGGAAACGTTAAATAGTGTGAAAGGCTCGGATCTAGTATATCTGTGCGTCGGGCTTCGTTATGATTCCAACATTTGGACCTACATGTGGCCACTGATTATGCAAAACGCGATAGATGCATGTAAAAGTGTTGGTGCAAAATTAATTTTCTTTGATAATGTGTATATGTATGGGAAAGTTGATGGCAAAATGACCGAAAATACGCCCTATAATCCTAATAGCAGAAAAGGTGAAATCAGAGCCATTATTGCCCGTAAGCTGGAAGAAGAAATGAAGCATAATAATATAAAGGCTATTATTGCACGATCAGCTGATTTATATGGTCCATATATCACACAAAACAGTATTCCTTATTTTATGGCTTTTGAGAAAATGATGAAAGGTAAAAATGCTCAATGGTTGGTCGATGCCCATAAAAATCATTCGTTCACCTATACCATCGATGGCGCTAAGGGTTTAAATCTGCTAAGTCAGAAAGATGAATGTTTTCAACAAGTATGGCATTTACCGACTTTTAATCCTGCAATTGATGGAAAAACTTTTATCGAACTAATAGCAAAAGAACTCGGTGTTAAACCTGATTATTCCGTTTTGAAAAAATGGATGATACGCATGGCCGGTTTTTTTAATAATACGATATTTGAATCGTACGAAATGCTTTATCAGAGTGAATCCGACTATTATTTCGATTCTACAAAATTTAATGATTACTTTAATTTCAAACCGATAAGCTACGAGAAAGGGATAAAGGAAACGGTTCAATTTTATAAGAAAAATTAATGATAAATATTTAATAAACAAAATATTATGGACACAACAATTCGTAAAACTAAAAAATTCCAGCCTTATCTAAAGAGTAGAAAGTATCGAATACTATTTATGGTACTCAACTTTTACCTTATCATTGGTGTTCTAAGTCTTCTGATTTCCATATTTTATCTTCTGGTAAATTTAGATCAAGCCGATAAGATTATCATTTATTGTGTACCGGGCTTTGTGGTATTCATTAGTGCATTTATCTTTTATTTAATCGGATACCAAAGCATGATTTTGGAACAAAAAAACGAAAAACATTCCCTCAAATTTAAATAGAAAAAAAACAGTAACCGAATTATCCGGTCATTGTATTTTAAAGAGTATTACAGCAACAACCAGAGTAAAAGAAAATACAAGTTATTAATGTAATTGTATGTCGAAAGTTTCGGCAGATTTATTTCTCAAAACTGCTCGAAACGAACTATAACTCAGAATTTGTTGTTGTGATTAAAATTTCATATATTATTTATTAAGAAATTCAAAATTTTTATCTTGCATGTTCAAACTGTTCAAAAATATTGATCGCAAAAATTATAAACCTACTTTAGGTGGATTAGACATATTCAAGTTTATTGGCCCCGGACTTTTAGTTACTGTTGGTTTTATCGATCCGGGGAATTGGGCTTCGAATTTGGCAGCCGGTGCCGATTATGGTTATGCATTATTGTGGATGGTTACTTTATCAACTATCATGCTGATATTTTTGCAACATAATGTGGCTCATCTAGGCATAGCCACCGGGCTTTGTCTATCGGAAGCTGCTGCCATTCATCTCAAACCAAAATACTCTCAAATTCTACTTTCATCAGCCATGTTGGCCTCTATTTCTACTTCGTTGGCCGAAATACTGGGAGGTGGCATTGCTCTTAATATGTTATTTAATATACCTATTCGGGCCGGGGCTGTTTTAGTAACCATTTTTGTAATGATAATGTTGTATACCAATTCGTACAAGATCATGGAAAAATGGATTATCGCTTTTGTTTCGGTTATTGGTTTGTCATTTTTATATGAACTATCGTTGGTTCAAATTGATTGGAACAGTGCTATAACAGGTTGGGTCACTCCTACATTTCCAAAAGGTTCCATGTTGGTTATTATGAGTGTATTGGGTGCTGTGGTTATGCCACATAATTTATTTCTGCATTCCGAAATTATTCAAAGCAGACAGTGGAACCTGCAAGATGAAAAAGTAATTAAAAAGGAATTACGTTACGAATTTACGGATACGTTGGTTTCAATGCTTGTAGGTTGGGCAATTAACAGTGCTATGATTTTACTTGCTGCTGCTACTTTCTTCAGAACAAAAACACCGGTTACTGAGCTTCAACAAGCTAATCATTTATTAGTCCCTTTACTGGGCACACATGCTGCCATTGTATTTGCTGTAGCGCTGTTATTTGCAGGTGTAGCTTCCACTATTACTTCGGGAATGGCTGCCGGAAGTATTTTTGCCGGAATGTACAAAGAACCTTATGACATTAAAGATAACCACTCCAGAATGGGCGTTGCCATATCGCTGGTATTGGCATTAGGAATTATTTTTTTTATTTCAAATCTATTTAAAGGACTTATTATTTCACAAATGGCTTTGAGTATTCAATTACCATTCACTATCTTTTTACAAGTCTATCTAACATCTTCTGAAAAGGTAATGGGTAAATATAAAAACTCAACTTTATCGAAATATATGCTTTATTCGCTTGGTGCAATTGTGACTGCACTCAATATTGCGCTGTTAATTAGCTTGTTCTAAAAGTATTAATTAAAGTTGGAAAAGTTAAAACCAAGATTTATTTTGTTTACGTAAATTGTAGGATAATATGAGATATTAACAAATCACTTTTTTAAAACAACCTGATTATGATTAAAGTAAATGGACTAAAAAAACTCACAATTTATCTGCTTCTTTTGGGATTGTGCCTGTTTGCCTGTACTTCAAGTTATGAAAATGATAGTGCAATAATACAAGTAAGTTATGGAACTTCGTTCGGAATGTGCGTGGGTTATTGTAAACAGGATATGACTTTGAAATCCGGTATCGCTACTTATCGTTGTGCGAGTTGGAATGATTCAGTACAACCTATTACGAGAACTGAGGTATTGAATGCTGTTGTCTGGGATTCGGTAAAAGCAAATTTAAGCCCCAACATATTTTTTGATTTACCCCAAAGGATAGGATGTCCCGATTGTGCCGATGGTGGTGCCGAATGGATCGAAATTGAACTGGCGAATGGAGAAAGTCATAAAGTAACTTTTGAGTATCGGAACGAACCTTCTTTTTTGAAAAATTATCTGGTTAAAATCAGGGAGATTAAGAGTAAAAATGATTGTAACTAAAGAAATAGACACTAGTTACATAAAGATCAAAAGTCTTTAGCATTCCAGTAAACATCAACATGACAACAGAACAAAAATTATACAAACAGGCTTACCGTTTAAGTCTGTTTACTATCTTCTATAATATTATCGAAGGTGTAATATCTATGGCTTTAGGTTATGAAGATGAAGCGTTGACTTTATTTGGATTTGGAGTCGATAGTTTTATCGAAGTAATTTCGGGGTTGGGCATTGCGGTAATGATATTGCGGATTAAACATAATCATGAAAGTTCAAAAAGTGAATTCGAGATAACAGCATTAAAAGTTACAGGTACAGCATTTTATCTTTTATCTATGGGCTTATTGGTAGGTATTGTGTTAAACTTAATCAATCATCATAAACCCGAGACTACATTTTGGGGAATCATTATTTCGTTAGTATCTATATTGGTTATGGTTTGGCTGATGAATGCAAAAAAAAGTTTGGGAAAAAAATTAAATTCCGAAGCCATTATAGCTGATAGCAATTGCACCAAAATCTGTGTTTATATGTCAGTTGTATTGCTGGCATCAAGTTTTATTTACGAACTTACCGGCTTTGTATACGCCGATGTTATTGGTGCAGTGGGTCTTATCTGGTTTTCGGTATCCGAAGGGAGAGAAGCTTTTGAAAAGGCAAAAGGGAAAGAATGTGATTGTGGTCAACATTGTTGAAAATAAGTTTATATTTGTAATTAAAAGTCAGAAATTGTAATTATCTTTACGCTTCAATTCAAAAAAATACTTCTTTGATTTTGATAAAAACCGATGCCCATTTTGTATAAGATTTTCCTGAAAATAATCAGTATTTTCACTTTTTAAAATAACTTTTTTACGTTTGTTTTGTTTTATTTATATATTCTAATTTTCATAGAATCTTTCAAATTATACTCCTCGCCAATTCAAAAATTGTAATTCTAATTCTTATAAAAACAATAGAAATATCTGTTACCAAAATTAATGTAGACAAATCCTTTAATAACTAACTGATATTTCACTGAAGCGGCCAGGTTATAGTAATTTTATTTTTTCAAGTAGACGACACAACGAACCTTGAATTGTAACGAAGTAGAGATTAATTTTACTAATTGCACTTAAAAATCCGGAAAATAAAATTATTTCGCAAATGAATTAAAATTTTTTGGGAGTTCAATCCCAACAATCAGACGATCAATTTATTTACTTAAATATTTTCGAATGAATACAGTAACTGAACTTATAAAAGGCCTGGCTGACCAACATGGTCGGAATAGACATAATCTGCTACCAATTCTTCAGGGTGTCGTTGAGCAGGAAAAATATCTGTCTGAATTTTCAATGATCGAGATAGCCCGCGAGCTCGATATACCGGCAGCTGAAGTTTTCGGGACAGCGACTTTTTATTCCTTTCTGGAACACAAAAAAATGGGCATATTCATCATTCGTATTTGCAAAACCATTAGCTGTTCAATGAAAGGATCAAATCAGATTTTACTTACCATAGAAGACATGCTAAAAATCACCGTCGGAGAAACTACACCTGATGGAAATTTTTCATTACTCCAAACCAATTGTCTGGGCTTTTGTCACAAAGCACCGGCAATGCTGATCAACAACGATGTTTATACTGAACTGACTCCTGAAAAAGTACGTGAAATATTGAGTATGTATATGAACAAGAAAAAGGAAGGAGTACCAAATGCCAACTAGTTATCAACTTAAAAGAGTCGATTTCATTTTTAAAAATGAAAACGACTGGGAAGAAGTTTTGAGTAAAAATCTCAGCCACCCCCCACAGGAGTTAATAAATGAGTTGATAAGCTCAGAATTAAAAGGACGGGGAGGAGCCGGATTTCCCACCGGTTTGAAATGGAAACTTTCATCAGAAGCTGTTGATGAAACCAAATACGTAATTTGTAATGCGGATGAGGGAGAACCCGGTACCTTCAAAGACCGGGAGATTTTATCAAAGGTTCCATTTAAAGTATTAACTGCAATGGCTATATGCGGTTATGTGATAGGTGCAAAAGAGGGTTACATTTATCTACGGGGAGAATACTTTTTTTTACAACCTGAATTAAACAAGGCTATCAGCGAGTTCAAATATTATTGCAACGAAATTAAATTCGATTTTACCATAAAGATTTTTATGGGTAGTGGAGCGTATATCTGTGGCGAAGAAACTGCATTGTTCGAATCGATGGAAGGAAAACGCGGTGAACCACGAAATAAACCTCCATATCCTTCTTCATATGGTTATATGGGTAAACCAACTGTCATCAACAATGTTGAAACACTTGCACATGCCTATACAATTTTTAATTTTGGAGCCAAACGCTTTTATGATCTTGGTGTTCAGTATTCACGCGGATCGAAATTGTATTCTGTATCAGGAGACACTCCTAAACCGGGAATTTATGAACTTGAGTTGGGTATGAGTCTGTCCGACTTTGTGGATGAATTTGGTGATGGCGATACCAAGGCTGTTCAGGTAGGCGGTGCTTCAGGCTTTTTAGTCCCACGCAAAAGATTTAATGAAACAACTATCGGTTTTCAGGGGAAATTAACAGGTATTTCGCTCCCAACGGGAGGCTCCATGATGCTTTTTAATAGTTCTCGTTCCATGTTCAATGTACTCGATAACTATCTGGTATTCTTCAACGAAGAATCGTGTGGACAATGTACACCATGCCGTGTTGGATGTCAGCAATTGCTAAAGGGTATTAAGGCTGTCAAGAGTGGTGAAAAAAATGCGTATTATCTGGATAAGTTATTGCGATTAGCCGAAACTATGCAATTCACTGCCAAATGTGGATTAGGACAGTCGGTAGCCAATTCATTCTCGTCGATAGTTGAAAATTTCAGGGAAGAAATGATTTACTAATTCTGCTAATATTAATCTGATATGGGAAAAAAAATAAAAATAACTATCAACGGTGAAATTGTTGAGATTGAGCAGGAAACTTCCATTCTGGATGCCGCCCTTCAGGCAGGAGTTATCATTCCTACTTTGTGTTTTCACAAAGACCTGTGTATAGCTGGAAACTGTCGGGTATGCGTTATTGAAATTGTCGGTCAAAAACGACTATCGGTTGCATGTGCAACTCCATGCGAAGAAGGTATGGAAATCTTAACTAATTCTTTCAAAGTAAGAAACTCCCGAAAACATATTATAGAACTTTTGCTGTCGGAACACAATGCTGATTGTACCCGCTGTTATAAAAACGGGAATTGCGAATTACAAAAACTGGCATCCGAATATAAAATTATGACTCAGGATTTTATTCGCCTGGTTCCATTTAAAAATTACACCATCGATATGTTTTCGCCTTCTATCATTAAAGATGATAGTAAGTGCGTTCGTTGTCAGCGATGCGTGAGAACCTGCGCCGGATTACAGGATGTAAATGCTTTAACGGTGGCTTACAAGGGTGACCATATGAAAATAACTACTTTCTTCGAAAAGACCCTGAACGATGTGGTTTGTACTAATTGCGGCCAGTGTATCAATCACTGTCCAACCGGTGCATTAGTCGAAAGAAATTATATTGAAGAAGTCTGGGATGCTATTGCCGATAAAACCAAACATGTAATTGTGCAAACAGCTCCTGCAGTACGTGTTGGTTTGGGTGAAGAATTTGGTTTTGCAAATGGAACCCGGTTGACCGGTAAAATGGTTGCAGCCTTAAAACATTTAGGTTTCGATTCAGTAATGGATACCGATTTTACTGCCGATCTTACCATAATGGAAGAAGGTACTGAATTACTTACGCGGTTAAAACGAGTTTTGGTTGATCATGATCCGGATGTAAAACTGCCTATGGCAACATCTTGTTCTCCAGGTTGGATAAAATACATCGAACACATGTATCCCGATTATCTGGATCACTTATCGACCTGTAAATCACCACAGCAAATGTTTGGTGTACTGGCAAAAACCTATTATGCCAAAGCACGCAATCTACAACCTGAAAATATTGTTTCCGTTTCAATTATGCCATGTACGGCTAAGAAGTTTGAAGCAAACAGACCGGAAATGCACGATAGTGGTTACCGTGATGTTGATTATGTGCTGACTACCCGCGAATTGGCCATCATGATTAAGCAGGCAGGTATTGATTTTATTAAACTGGAAGATATGCATTTCGACCGACTAATGGGTGAGTCAACTGGTGCCGGTGTTATTTTTGGTGCCACAGGTGGTGTTATGGAAGCAGCACTGCGAACTGTATTTGAGTTGGTTACCGGACGGGATGTACCTTTCGAAAACCTGAACATAACTCCTGTTCGAGGCATGGAAGGAGTAAAGGAAACTTCAATCAAAATTGAAAATCCGCTGAAAGAATGGGCATTTTTGGAAGGTGTTGAATTGAAATGCGCTATTGCCCACGGTCTGGTTAATGCTAAGAAAGTTATGGATTCAATTATTTCAGGTCAATCAAGTTATCATTTTATAGAGTTTATGGCTTGTCCCGGCGGTTGTTTGGGTGGTGGTGGTCAACCTATCCCGACTAGTCCCGAAATACGTCGCAAACGCGCCGAGGCCATTTATGAAGAAGATGCAGGCATGCCTTTGCGGAAATCTCATCAGAATCCGGAAATTATAAAGATATATAAAGATTTTCTGGAGAAACCGCTTGGAGAAAAATCTCATCAACTATTACATACTAAATACTCAGGTAGAAAAAGATATTAAATGAAATGGTCCACTATTTTTTCGTCTTTTAATGGGAAATAGAAACTAGAATATACGTAATTAATAAAAATAATAATATGTCAATTGTATTACTAGCCTCAAGTCTTATTTACGAGCAGTGTAGCGGGTCATATTTACTTTTCGGTATCCGAAGGCAAAGAAGCTCTTGAAAAGGCAAAATGAATTGATTAAATTTTCAGGTGTAATCGGGCTGAAAAAACACTAACTGGTCCTTGTCGATCTTTATTATAACCCGGATTTAATACAAGTTGATATGTACCGCTGAAATAAATATTCGGAGATAAATTTAATGTGTAATAAAGTTCAGCCAATTTTTCCGAACCGTAATTCAAATTTCCATCACCCAATATAAATCCTTTACCACCGGCTTTTAAGTAGGCCTGATGAGCTTCCGAAATGCCTGAAACAACAAATGCTATTCCGATATTATCATTCTTTCGTTTCCACAATTCACCTGTTAAATTTAATCCTGCACTAAAACTATGATCGATTTCGGTAAAAGCCCAGGTCTCATTATTTCCATCGTTCCAGCTTGCCCGAACAAACCCACCAAAAGTGTTGGAAAAATCTTGTTCAGAATTTAATGCAAAACCAAACTTTGCATTGCCGTATTTTTCAACGTTATGAATGTCCGGATAGGTTGGATTTGTGGCAACAGCTTCTCTATAATTCCCCATTTTTGCATTTGTAAAAAATCCCAATATTCGGATTGCTCCAGTTTGATTACTAAGTGTATATCTATGAGTATACTCAAATGTATGTGAACCTGCCTTTGAAATTTGCCAATCCATAATGCTACCGTTTGCAGTGATTGACACTAATGAAAATGCATAGCGAAATTCAACTATAGGAGTAACATATTCAAATACTACACTTGGCGTATAACCTCGCGTGTCAGCCGGATAATCCCAGGCTCCATTGCTCATTAATCCCCAACTCATAAACTGAGTTCGTGGGTCGTGACTATATTTATTATGGTCAAAAAAATCGGAAATACTAACTTTACCAAGTGTAACTGCAAAATATTTAGTTGGTAATTTTCCACCTAGTTGATTTAAATCACTTGTTTGAGAAGTACTTTCATCTGACAAAGCAAAAGTTTGAGTGAAAAATAATCGTGCAATATATATATTGGGTGTTGGATCACCGATTCTAAAGGTTTCGCCATTGGTGGATGAAGCAACACCCAAAGCACTACTAAGCCCTGAACCTCCGGCAATTTCAGGATTGATAAATGCACTTGCTCCATTCCATAACCGAGAACCTAAATAGAGCGTAGTAGTAATAGATGTCTGACTTTCCGATTGAGTAATTAAACTATTATCGCCAGAATATTTTGCATTAAATGTAGGTTTGTTTTGATTAATAATTGTAGTTTGAGCATGAATTGAGAAAATTTCATTATTTATTGAATCAGTAGGTTCAGCAAAGTTTGCAAAAATGTTCAGGATTAAAATGATGAGTGTAAATTTATATTTCATTTATATAGTTTTTTGTTTAGTAATCCAATACGGTTTTAACGCCTTTTATTCAATAAATGTTTTAAAATAATTATGAATTTAGCAAATTCTTCATTTCCAAAAACGGGAAAAAACATAGCCTTCAGAAAATTCCGAAGGCTATGTTGATTTTTTAAATTAAAGCATATCTAATGTTTTATTCTCATGTATGCTTCCAACTTTCTTGTATGCCCATGCAAAAATAAGCGGGAAAACCAGCAAAGAGAAGAACATGGCACATATTATTCCACCGATCACTACACGTGCCAATGGTTGTGCACTTTCGGAACCAATCCCATGTGAAATGGCAGCCGGAAATAGACCGACAGCAGCCATTAAAGCTGTCATCATTACCGGACGAATCATGGTTTTAACTCCTAATCGGATAGAATTCTGTAATAGATTTTTTTCACCCTTGAACCTTTCAATATTATCTTTAAATGCACTGATTAGAAGTACACCGCTCAGAATACAAATTCCGAATAAGGCAATAAATCCAATTCCGGCAGATATACTAAAATTAGTACCGGTTAAAAACAGTACAGCAATACCTCCCACAATGGCAAACGGCACATTAAGGAATACCAATCCGGCATCTTTCATGTTCCCAAACATCACAAAAAGTAATAGGAAAATCAACACTAAACTTAGCGGCACTACTTGTGCGAGGCGTTTTACAGCACGTTGTTGATTTTCAAAATCACCCTGCCAAATCATATCGTAGCCATTTTTCAATTTGACAGATTTATTTACTTTAGCTTGTGCTTCATTCACTGCACTAACCATATCTCTGTCGCGAACCGAGAATTTTACTACCGAATATCTTCGGTTTGCATCTCTGAATATCAGACATGGACCGGTTTTCATGCTAATATCGGAAATTTCTTTAATTGGTACTTTGGAGCCATTTGAAGTTGGAATCATTAGATTTCCAATATTTTCAACCGTATTACGGTCTTTTTCGGGAAAACGAATTCGTACATCGAACTTTTGAATTCCTTCGTATAAAATAGTAGCTGCTTTTCCACCAATTGCCATCTCAATCACCGCATTGGCATCGGCAGTAGAAACACCGTAAAGCGCCATTTTTTGTTGATTCAGTTCAATATCTAATTCAGGTTGTCCAATGTTTTTGATTACTCCCAAATCGGTTATTCCCTTGATTTTTTTCATGATATTATACACTTCAGTGGATTTACTTTCCATATAGTCCAATGAATCACCAAATATTTTTACACAAATAGATCCTTTTACACCCGAAACTGCCTCTTCAATATTATCCGAAATTGGTTGAGAGAAGTTGAGATCAACACCCGGAAGAAATGCCAGTTTCTTTGTCATTTCATCAATCAATTTATCTTTACTGATTTTTGGTTTCCAATCAGATTCAGGATATAGTTGAACATTAAACTCGTTGTTATAGAAACCTGTAACATCAGTTCCGTCATCGGGTCTACCTGTTTGAGATATAATGTTTTGCACTTGTGAAAATTCCATTAATTTGGCTCTTACCTGCTTCGAAACTTCAATGGATTTATCTAATGAAGCAGAATAAGGCAACTGAATCCTTAACCAAATTGCTCCTTCATTTAATTCAGGTATAAACTCGGAACCTAAAAACTTGAATGAGAAAAGCCCAATAGCAATAATGCAGGCTGCCACCAGAAGGGTTACTTTTTTATGACTATAAGTAAAATCAAATCCGTGCATCAATCGTTCTGTAATAAAATGAACTACCGGATTGTGTTTTTCTTTCACGTTTTTGTTCAACAGCAATCTGATAAGAACCGGTACCAATGTAAGTGTGGTAATCAACGCACCAATTAAGGCAAAACCCAAAGTATATGCCAAAGGCGAAAACATTTTTCCTTCCACTTTTTGAAAGGCAAAAATGGGTAATAACCCAGTAATAATGATAAGTTTAGAAAAGAAGATTGCTTTTGCCAAGCGGGTTCCGTCTTTTTTAATTAATCCTTTTTTAGCCATTTTATTGAAGCGCTCCATGCCCACATCTTTTGCTTTCTGGTCGAGAACCACAAATAAACCCTCGACCATAACCACTGCCCCATCTATTATTATCCCGAAATCGACAGCACCAAGCGATAACAAGTTGGCACTCATTCCCATGAAATTGAGGCAGATAAAAGCAAACAATAACGAAAGCGGAATGACAATGGAAACAATCAACGTGGTTCGCCAATTGAACATAAATAAAGATATCAACAATGTAACCAGCAGAATACCTTCAAACAAATTGTGTAAAACCGTACTGGTAGCGAAATTAATCAGTTTCTCACGATTGTAGAAAGGAACAATTTTAGTGTCGTGAGGCAAAACCCGTGTGTTAATATCTTCAATTTTTTCTTTGACCGCCTGAATTACTTGTGACGGGTTCTCGCCCTTGCGCATGATCACAATAGCTTCAACCACGTCTTCATCATTCTCAACCGACCGCTTGCCATTTTTATCAAAAACAGCATCCGAGCGTGAAACAAATCCTAAACGGGGCAGATTTGACATTTCCACTTCGGCAACATCTTTCACCAATACCGGTATGCCATTGACATTCTGAACAACAATATTCTTTATTTCGTTAATATTGTTCAACAACCCTATGCCACGCACCACATAAGCTTGGTTATTTCTATTGATAATATCTCCACCGATGTTCACATTACTTTTACTCACGGCCGTAAATAAATCCAACGGTGTAATTCCAAGGGTACCTAGTTTGCCCGGATCAACTTTTATCTCATAGGTTTTTACTTTTCCACCGAAACTCACCACATCTGCAACACCCGGTACGGCTCTCAGTTGACGTTCGATAACCCAATCTTGCATAGTTTTGAGCTCACGTTGATCTCGGAAAGTACTTTTGAGCGTGTATCTGAAAAGTTCACCAGTTGGTCCGGTAGGTGGTTGTACCGAAGGTTGTACTCCTTCCGGTATATCGGCATTTGCCAATAAATTTGTCACTTGAGAACGGGCATCTTTATCTATTACACCGTCATCAAACACCAGTTTAATATAGGATAAACCAAAAACACTGGTAGAACGAAGGCTTACTTTCTTTTGCACCGAATTTAAAGCAATTTCTATAGGTGTGGTAACAAATTTCTCCACTTCTTCCGCACTGCGCCCCGGCCACTGCGTAATTACACTGATTTCGGTATTCGTAACATCCGGAAATGCTTCGATAGGCATATTCTTAAAAGTTATTATTCCGCCAATCAGTAATACACTGAATGCAATCAAAATGAAATAATAATTTTTGAGCGAAAATGCAATTATATTTTTTAATAGCTTATTCATAAATTAAGAATTTAGTGCGTCATAAATAAGAATTGCCTGAGAAGCAATTACTTTATCACCTTGTTTAACATCTCCGAAAATATAGGTTCTATTGTCAACGGCGTTGATTACCTGAACCGGAATAATCCGAATATCTGAATTGCTATGGTAAACCAAAATATAATTCTGACTGTGATCAAAAACTACTGATGATGATGAAACACACAACGATTTTTTATTTCCTTCGTTTGTTACTTTAACGTTGGCAAACATTTCAGGTTTAAGCATATAGTTCGGATTTTGGAGTACTATGCGCACTTTCATTACTTTATTTGTTGGGTCAAGCACATTTATAATTTTATCTACTTTGGCTCTGAAAACTTTATCGGGATAAGAAAGTGTAGTTACATCTACTTCGTCATTCAAATGAACCATGCTGATATTCGTTTCATATACATTGGCAATAATCCAAACATTTTTTAAATCGGAAATGGTGAAAAGATTAGAACTGTTGTCAGCACGAATAGCCATGTCGTTGTTCGCAAATTTTTCCACAACAAATCCACTGATTGGCGAACGCACAATATATTCACCGTTAGTATTTCCGCCATTAATATGCAACACTCTTTTTACACGATTTAATTCCGATTCTGCTTGCTCATTTAATGCTTCGGTTGTCAAAACTTCTTTTTGTGAAGCTAATCCGCTTTTAAACATTTCCTGAGTGGCATCCATATTTTTCTTTGCCACACGCAAATTAGTTTCGGCACTGACTAAATCGTTACTCAATCCGGCCATTTCGGAACTTTTAATTACTCCAAGCACCTGACCTTTTTTTACATAATCACCAAGCATTACGTTGATATTTTGAATATTTCCACTTACCATTGGATAAATTTTGGCCACGTGATCGTCGTTAAAAGCTACTTTTCCGGTAAGAGTAATCGTGTTTGTAACCTGACACACCTGAATTGTGTCATAAGTCAGAGTCTTGGCCAACGAGTCGGACATGACATACTTTGAATTATCGTTTGCAGTTCCAGACTCATTGTGTTTGCACGATTGGAAAAATAAAGCAGTCATAACTGCAATTGTCACAATTTTAAAAGAATACGAATTTATTTTTTTCATAAGAAGGAGTATTTAGTGTTTGAAAAAATCAATACCTGAATAATAATTTAAATCTTCGAAAGCACTGATGCGATTGAAATTAATGGCATTAATCTGTAAAGTATTTTGTTTATATGAATCGTAAAAATCCAAAAAATCTAGTAGACTTATATTTCTTACCTGATAATTTTTCAATACTTCATCCAGCAATCTTTTAAAGTCTTTTTCAAAGGACATATCTCTGCTTTTGAGCAATTTGTCATTTCCGATTGCTTTCAACATAGCATTGTAAATCTGTTCATTCACACTTGCTTGTGTTGCCTCAAAGGCAGCCTGATTGTATTTAATCAAAGCTTTGGCAGATTTAATGTTACCTTGATTCCGATTGAGAAAAGGAAGGTCTATACCAAATCCCAAAGTAGTTAGATTATTAATATAACTTCCTTGTTGATCATATCCTAACTGAACAGTTAAGTCCGGCACTGCCATTGCCTTTTGCAAATGATAATTTTGAGTACTCAAATCTGTATTCAGTTTAGCAATTTTTAAATCTGGACGAGTATCATAAGCCGAATCGAGAATTACTGCAAGCGGATACTTTGACGGATTCAGTTCCTTCAACGCTTCTGAATCCACAGTTGGAATCACAAAAATATTTTTAGTCTGCAGCAATAAACGCAATTCGCTTTGGACATCATTGATTTGAGTCTTTAGATCATTGTATTCACTTTCCAAATTGTATAATTGTGCTTTGACACGTATCACCTCTTTTTCTGAAATATATCCTTTTCCGTTTTGCCGGGCAAAAGCATCAGTGACTTGCTGCAATGCAGAAATTTCAGTATCATAAACTTTAGCTGATTGCAATAAAAAGTGAATGTCGAAGAAATCGGTGCGCAGTGTATGTTTAAGTGTTCGCAGCAGGTCATAGAATTGATATTCTGATAGGGCAGCATTTGTTTGAGCAATTTTTACCTGCTTATTGTGCTTGCCGGCCAACATGATTACTTGCGACAATCCTACCGACAATTCCCCATCTTTACCTATAGGAAAAAATTGTTTGGTTGCAGTTTGGTATAGCGTTGTTCCAGAATTTAAGTTCGGATTAGGAAATAACTTTGCCTGTGCCACTAAGGCTTTTTGCGCATCAATGTTATAACGTTGAGCCAGTAACAGCAGGTTTTTTTGCAGAAACCCATTTTCGAGACTGTCTAATCTTAAGCTTATGGTATCTGGTTTGATACCGTAATCCTGTTGCGATTTTGCGTCTATAGCCAATAACAGACATAGAACGACAAAAGCAAATTTTAAAATTCTTTGCATTTTCATTTATTATTAGTGTTTATGAATTATATCTTACCCGTTTAAATATAGGAGTAACTTCGGGTTTTTTAACTAAATGCGACTACGACTAATACAAAGACTCTAGTTAAAATCTAATGTGTAAGTGCATCCATTTGATGTAGAACTTAGGCTGCAGTTCAACGCAAATAATTAAAACACAAATCTAGAATAGAACATGTGTGCATTAAGTTTTTAAAATAAAGTGATTTTGTGTCTGTGTTTACACAGATAGAGCTTGTGGAGGCTTTGCGGGGACTTCTTTGTAATAAAGATTTATTACTTCTTCGTTTTTGGAAACAATATTAACAATGTCTTTTACAGTCTCATGATTATCCGTACAGAGTTAGCGAGTTCGGTAACCATTTCAAATCAAAATGAATATTGATTTGTTGTTTAGAAAAGTTATCAGTATTAGCTTTGTCGTCAATAGTGTGTTTTGAAAAACCTAATACATTTTCAACGAGGAATTCAACCATAGAGTCGACATAATCTTGATCTTCAATTGAATTTGAAATATTTACGGGAGTATAAAAGTCGAGAGAATTTACGCTCAGATTTAGTGTCTGAACAACAAGAAGAAAAATAAAAAATCTAAAAAAAATATTTGAGATAAATCGTTTCATATTTGAGTGCAAAGATAATTGGTTTAAGTAACAAGACTATTAAAGTGGTGTTTAATTTTGCACAACTTAAAATATATTTTTAGTCAATAATAAATTGAATATGAATAGAATTTTGATAAAAATAATTAGAACAATTAGTAATACAATTATGTGTAGTTAATTTTATTGTTTTGTGCTTTATTTATTTATATTTACACTTTCCATCTCTTTAACTCAGTATAAAGTCGCTGTATAGGCAGTCCCATCACGTTGAAGTATGAACCTTCAATATATTCAACACCAATGTAGCCAATCCATTCCTGAACGCCGTAAGCACCAGCTTTGTCGTAGGGTTGATAGTTTTTTAGATAATATTCAATTTCGGGAGAAGTGAGGCTTGCAAAACGGACTTCAGATATTACGTGAAAAGTCTTTCGTTTACTGATGGTACTGATACAAACTCCGGTAATGACCTGATGCGTTTTACCCGACAGGGATTTGAGCATAGCTATAGCGTCAGTTTTATCAGTTGGCTTGTTGAAAACACGTCCTTCGTGCCAAACAATCGTATCGGCAGTAATTAACAAAGTATTTTGATCCATTGTTTCCAAATAAGCATTGGCTTTCTTTTCGGCTAAATACATAGGGATATCGACACCAACAAGTTCACGGGGATAGCTTTCTTCCATGTCAATAACTTTTACCTCGAAAGGAATATTTAGTCCCTGTAATAGTTCTTGTCGGCGAGGCGACTGTGAAGCCAGAATAATATTGTAGTTTTTGAGATGTGAAAGCATATTTTAAGTGATTAGTGATAAATATACCAATTGACTAATTTTTCATCCCGATAACTATTGGGAATCATTTGTTAGTTGACAAGTAAACGAGTAAATATGTAAACAAGTATACGAGTAGTGAAGTTAGAGAATTTAGAAAAACAACGCTTCAACTCCCGATTGCTATCGGGATCGACGTTTCAACAATTTTTATTGTACAACGAAGATATTAAATAAGCTGATTCCAAACGTTTTGGCTTGCAAATAATAGAATACAAAGCTATATAAAACACCTATCAGCATAATAACTTTGGATAGGGTAGAAGCTTGATGATAATCTGATGGGCTTTTGGCGTTGAAAATTAAGTAACATAAGGCTGCAAATGGCAACGCCAATCCGAAAATAATATACCGAATGGTCATTATTCCATCGAAATGAATAAACAAAGCATTAAATAAAAACAATATACAAATAGTAATCACAATTAAGGCATATAAAAAAAACTTTGTTTTTTTCGTGCCCCATTTAATAGGCATGGTGCGACATTCCATTTCACGATCACCTTTTTCGTCCTCCAAATCCTTGATGATTTCGCGTATCCATGTACAAAGAAATGAGAAAAGCGCGAAACCACCAATCCAACCATAAAACTGCTTTGGAATGGGAGTCTCGAATATTAATTTTCCAAATTCTTTTTGCAGAAATGCCAACTGAGCAATACCTACTATCAATACCGCAAGTGCAGCAATAAAAGATACTACAAGATTACCAATCAAGAATTGTCTTTTATAACTTGCAGAATAGAACCATAATAAGCCAGGAACCACAATAAATATAAAAGCTAATGTGAAGCTATGTGCAAAATAAGCCAATAACAAACCGAAGAAAACGCCCAAACCAGTTAACACTTGATGTAAGGCCATAGCTGTATGTCGGGATATCAGGTTGCCAACTATCTGTTTGTCTGGTCGATTAATACTGTCAATTTTTACGTCAAAGTAATCGTTTAATACATATCCACCTGCAGCAATAAGTACTGAAGTAGTTATTAAAAGACTTAGCATACCTGCTTCAAAAGCAACTTCGAAACCAAAAATTTGTAGAATTGGTACAAGCACCACTTGATGCATCACAAATTGTATGAATGCAATGAAAAGTAGGTTTTGTAATCGGATAAGTTTTAAGTAGGCGATCATAATTTAGTATTTGATGAAAAAAGTAAAACTATCTTTTTTTTCAATTTGTCCAGGTAATTTATTATAAAGCCTTTATCTGTTATTCTTTTATGTCTTTTATGTATGTTTTTACTCAAGATTCTGTAGATTTCCCTCAAATTCTTTTTCCTGTTAAGCAAAGAAAGATGTTTATTTATTGTGTTTTCGTCGTAACGTACTGCAGGTCCGGTTTGAGCTTCACGGGGAGTCATTGTATTTATTTTATCAGCAGTTTCGGCAATCAAAGGCTTTAATATTTCAAAGTCAATGCCAGCGCTCATAACAATATCGAAAGCTATGTCATACATATAATTGCTAAAATTACAGGCAAAAACTGCAGCCAGATGTAATTTTTTACGCTTTTCAGAATTAATAATATAGACTTTAGGACTTAATAAATTAGCCATATCCAATATTTGTTTTTCTACATCCAAATCAATCGCTTCGACACAAATGGGAATTTGACTGAAATCAACTACTTTATTTTTAGAAAAAGTTTGAAGTGGATATAAAACGCCGTATTTTTCTGTATACCCAAAGAAATCTTTCATGGATATGCTTCCTGAAGTGTGAATGTGAAGAGCAGTATTGGGCAAATCAAATTTTTTCAACAATTTGAGAAATGAACTATCTTTTAGTGCATAAATATAAACATCAGCATTTCTATATATATCAGATATTTCACTTGTATATGGGACGTCAATTTTTTTTGCTAATATTTCAGCATTAGTAGTAGTACGACTGTAAATCTGACAAATAGTAATTCCTTTGGCCTGTAATGCCAATGCAAAATGAGTGGCTACATTGCCCGAACCAATAATAACTACTTTCATATGTATATTTGTCTAAAAACCCCAAGCCCCAAAAGGGGATTTTAGGATAGTGATATTTAAAATATTTGTTCAACGAACAAAATTTATTAATTTTTCCTTTTTGAGTTCCATTTAGGGAATTTAGGGATTCTTTATTTCCTTTTAAATACCATAATGGCTCCGGCAATAATGAGCAATACCGGCCAAATATAGTCCGAAATATGCCTTGTCAACTGAATAATATCAGACAAGCGGAAAAGCAGTCCGACCACTATCAGCACTACTCCAATATTCTTATTGGTATGACAAAGCAGAAAAATAATACCAATAATAAGCGGATAGTTTTTAAAATCGAATACGTAGCCAGCAATATCAGCAGGAATAATCTGAAGTTGCCGTACTAAAAATAAGCATCCGAAAACGAGTAGGGTAACTCCCCAGGCTAAAAGATTGTCTTTTTTTGCGGACATGTAATAAGCGATTAATGGTTAGTGATAAGTGTTATATCTAAACTTTTCTGTATGAACTTTTTCTTTTTGCAATTTTTCGACTTCATAGGGTTTCCGTTCTTCATTAGGATAACCAATCGAAACAATATTAAGCACTGCATAATGTGATGGAATGTTTAATAACTGTCGGATATATTCTTCAGTACTAATTGATTCATCTTTTTCGCGACCATATACCTGTACCCAACAGCTTCCCAAACCCAAATCGTGCGCTTGCAATTGCATGATAATGGCTGCAATTGAAGCATCTTCCATCCAAACATCACTTTTGGTAGTATCAGCGATTACCACAATTCCCAAAGGAGAATCGGCTAATAACTGAGAACCATGAGAACGACTATCTGCTAATTTTCGAAGTATTTCCGCATCTTGCACAACGATAAATTCCCAGGGATTACTGTGTTTCGATGCAGGAGACATCAATGCAGCATTTGTAATTTGATCTATCTTAGAAGCTTCTACCGCTTTTGGTAAATACTTACGAATGCTTCTGCGTATTTTTAATAATTCGAAAAAAGTACTAATGTGTAGCTCAAAAATGCCTGATTTAAAATTAGATCTATTTTTTTGCGTTTTTTTCAACAAGATAGGCAATTGGATTATTTGGTTTCAACAAGTTTGTGATGCGATTGAATGGCAATGTAACTTCCGTTTCTCCAATATAGTAAGGTGCAATTTCGTACGGATTAAACACATAATTGATACTTTCGTCGGTAATATAGAAGTTACCATTCGGCTTGATAGAATCTGTCCAAAAGTCAGTATCCTCTAAACTGAGTATTGGATCAGCTTCCTTTCCTTTTGCTTCTTTACTTTCTTCAATAATTCGTTTTTTGATAAGTTTCGAAAGTGCTGCTTTAAATCCATCAATAAATAAATCTTTTTCGGTAATTACTTTTCCGGTTTTTAAATCGAAATTGAAATAATTGCGGGTTTCAAGTCCGTGAGCTCCACCCATATATACATATCGCTCAATTCCATAAGCATAAATGTGTTTATCGTTCAATAAACTAAAACCTGATAAAGTGTGCTCATTATTAAAAGAATAACTGCTTGTGCTATCTAATTTATCTATTAATGATTCGTTATTGGCTTTGTAATCTGAATAAAGATCTGAGGCAAAAAGTTGAACAATTGAATCGTTAGAGTGCGAAATATATTCTTCGCCAAATAAATTGGTAATAATTGTTGATCTAATGGAATTTAATACTTCTTTATTGGCAAAAGCAACCGGAAATTCTACTTCAATCTCAATGTTTAATACTCCTAAAGCTGTATCCTGAGATAAATAATACTTTTTGGTAAAATCTTTTTCTTCCGTTTTTACAGTTTTATGTATGCAAGAAGAAAATATACCTGTAATTAAAATGCTCAAAAAGAGCATTGTAGACATTTTTTTCATAATCAAATATATATATTTATTTAAGCAGCAAAATTACAATATTTAAAACAGATAATATCTAAAAATTATCAAAAAAAGTCGAAATATTTTTGATTTATTACGAAACTATTTATCTTTACACAGAATATGAAGGCAAAATCAATAAAATACCTTTTCACATTTTTATCCGCTGCTTACTTTTTGTTGGCAGGAGCGGGTTATAATGTGGTGAACTATTGTTGCCAAACATGTGAAAATGAAGGTATTGAAGCTGTTTCAACAAGCTCTTGCAACGATGTACACAATCATTCTCATTCCAGTGATCGTCATCAGCCAAACGGAGATATGTCATGCAGCGATGTGAATCATCATCCTGCCGGTTGTCATCTTTTACGATTAAATATTGATATTCCTTCAATTCAAACAACTCAGGAATTGTCTGTTAATACAATAAACTTCTGCAATTTGTTTTACACTTCGGTAAATTTTTTGATTGAAGTGCCAGAAATAACTTCTCAAAACATTGTTCATCCTCCCAATGGTTATTTCCTTTCTACCGGACGAGAAATAATTACTTACCACGCTGTTCTTCTAATTTGATTTATTGAATTGTAATATGTTAGCAAGCAAATTGATTTTTGTTTGCCTTTTTCAGTTTGCCTTTTAGACAAATTGAAAATCTTAATTCATTTATTCTTTTCAATACATTTCTTATATATGATAGAACGCATTATTCATTTTTCAATTAAGCATAAATTCATTGTCGGGTTATTTGTAGTGGCTTTAATTGCTTGGGGTACATACTCTTTAACCCGATTGCCTATCGATGCCATTCCTGACACAACAAATAATCAGGTTCAGGTTATTTCGCTTGCTCCATCGCTGGCGGTGCAGGAGGTGGAGAGTTTTATTACTGCACCTATCGAAGTGGCAGTAGCTAATATTCCCGATATTATTGAACTTCGCTCCATTTCCCGTTTGGGTTTATCGGTTGTAAGTGTGGTTTTCAAAGATGGTGTGGATGTGTATTGGGCGCGCCAGCAATTGAGCGAACGTCTCAAAGAGGCCGAAGAAGATATTCCGGCAGGTTTGGCTCAAATAGAACTGGCACCAATCTCTACCGGTTTGGGCGAAATATATCAATACCGGCTTGCTGTTGATAAAGGTTTGGAGAGCAAATATACACCTATGGAGCTCCGTACCATTCAGGATTGGGTGGTCAGGCGCGAAATGCTGGGAACTCACGGTGTGGCTGACATAAACAGCTATGGTGGGTTTGTAAAGCAATATGAGGTTGCATTAAACCCCGAAAGACTTAGGGGAATGAATGTGACTATTACCGATATTTTTCAGGCACTCGAACGCAATAACGAAAACATTGGAAGTGCTTATATTGATAAAAAACCGACAGCCTATTTTATTCGTGGAATAGGGTTGGTGAAAACTCTGGAAGATATTGGGAAAATTGTTGTGAAAAATAATCTTTCGGGAACACCTGTTTTGATACGTGATGTCGCAACTGTACAATATGGAAATGCAACACGTTACGGTGCATTTGTGGTGGATACCACCGAAGCTGTTGGTGGTGTGGTGATGATGCTGAAAGGTGCAAATGCCCACGAAGTGATTGACAATGTTGAAACTCGTATTCAGTCCATTCAAAAATCCTTGCCAAAAGGAGTGAAAATAGAACCATTCCTGAATCGTTCCGATTTGGTGAGTCGTGCCATTGGTACTGTTTCCACAAATTTGATTGAAGGTGCGTTAATCGTTATCTTTATTCTCGTACTTTTATTGGGTAATTGGCGAGCGGGACTTATTGTAGCTTCGGTAATTCCGTTAGCCATGTTTTTTGCGGTATCGATGATGAATCTGTTCGGCGTTTCGGGTAACCTGATGAGTTTAGGAGCTATCGATTTTGGATTGATTGTGGATGGGGCAGTGATTATTGTTGAAAGTGTGGTGCATCGAATTTCGATGAGCAAGCATCATCATCCCGGAGTTACAAAGCTAACGCAACCACAGATGGACGAAAATGTGTTTGAGTCGAGTAAGCGCATGATGAGTTCCGCTACTTTCGGACAAATTATTATTCTGATTGTTTACCTGCCAATTATGGCATTGGTGGGTATCGAAGGTAAAATGTTCCGTCCAATGGCCGAAGTAGTAGCTTTTGCGTTAATTGGTGCTGCCATTCTTTCGCTTACTTATGTTCCCATGGCATCGGCTTTATTTTTAAGTAAAGAAACCGAACATAAACGTACTATCTCTGATAAATTGATGGAGTGGTTTCACAAAGTTTTCAATCCTGTTATTGCTTTTGCTTTGAGAAGTAAAAAACTGGTTTCTTTGTCGGCTATAGGTTTGTTTTTATTTAGCTTACTGGTCTTTAATCAGTTGGGTGGTGAATTTATTCCTCAACTCGAAGAAGGCGATTTGGCTGCAGGTGTAATGACTTTACAGGGTGGTTCGCTGACCAATACTATTGAAAAAGTAGAACAGGCAAATAAAATACTACTCGATAATTTTCCTGAAATAAAACATGCGGTTTGTAAAATAGGAGCAGGGGAAATTCCTACAGACCCGACACCCATGGAAACAGGTGATTATATTATTACGCTGAAAGATAAAAGCGAGTGGACATCAGCTAAAACACTTGAAGAACTGGTGGCAAAAATGGAAGAAAAGCTGGTTGTATTGGCAGGAGTCAAGTTTGAATTCCAGCAGCCTATCCAAATGCGTTTCAATGAATTGCTTTCCGGTTCGCGGCAGGATATTGCAATAAAAATATTTGGTGACGACTTGAATACTTTGTCGGAAAAGGCAACAGGAATTGAAAAAATCATTCAGAATATTAAAGGTGTTGAGGATATTAATGTGGAAAAAGTTACCGGATTGGCGCAGGTACAGGTTGAATATAACCGTGATCGATTAGCACAATATGGTCTTTCCATTGAAGATGTGAACCGTGTGTTGCGGGCTGCATTTGCAGGAAGTCAGGCCGGTGTAGTATTCGACGAAGAAAAACGTTTCGGACTGGTGGTTCGATTGGATAAAGATTACCGCCAAAGCATTGAGGATGTGAAAAATCTTTCGGTTGCGTTACCAAACGGAGAGCAAATTCCTTTTGAAATGCTTGCAGATATTCAGATAAAGTCAGGACCTGCACAGGTTTCACGCGAAAATACAAAACGCCGGATTACGGTTGGTTTTAATGTTCGAAATCGAGATGTTGAAAGTGTGATTGCCGAAGTAACAAAAGAAATTGATGCCAAAGTTCAACTTCCAACCGGTTACTATATCAATTATGGCGGTGAGTTTCAGAATCTGCAGGCAGCAAAAACAAGGTTGTCGATTGCCGTTCCTGTAGCCTTACTTTTAATATTTGTATTGTTGTATTTCACTTTTCATTCGGTAAAACAAAGTTTGTTGATTTTTACAGCTGTGCCCATGTCGGCCATTGGTGGTATATTTGCATTATGGTTGCGCGATATGAATTTCTCTATTTCAGCAGGTGTCGGCTTTATCGCTCTGTTTGGTGTGGCGGTGCTCAATGGTATCGTGCTTATTGCTGAGTTTAACCGGCTCGAAAAAGAAGGAATCACCGATATTACCGAACGTGTATTGAAAGGATTGCATACCCGTTTACGACCGGTTATTATCACGGCTGCTGTGGCTTCACTTGGTTTTCTTCCAATGGCATTGTCAAGCTCTGCAGGAGCAGAGGTTCAAAAACCTTTGGCCACGGTTGTTATCGGAGGGCTTATCACAGCTACGTTTCTGACATTAGTTATTTTACCGGTATTTTATATTTTCTTTAGCACCCGTAAATTCAGATTTTCGTTCAGAAAGAAATCAGTAAAAACACTGACATTATTCTTATTGCTCCTCGTCGGTTCAACTTGTTTTATTGAAATAAAAGCGCAGCAAACAAAAGTTATTAATTTAAAACAAGCTATTCAAATGGCTTTGGACAGTAATTTAGTAGTTCGGTCATCTTCGTTTTCGGTAGATGTTCAGAAAGCATTGAAAGGTGCTTCGTGGGATATTCCCAAAACCTCTGTTGAAGGTCAGTTTGGTCAGTTTAATTCTTATTCGAAGGATAATAGTTTTACTGTGTCGCAATCATTTGCTTTTCCAACAGTTTATATCAATCAAAGCAAGCTGGCCAATGCCAATGTGAAAAGCAGCGAATGGCAATTAAAGTCTTCACAGCTGGATATTGCTACGCAGGTCAAGCAGATTTACTGGCAACTGGCATATTTGCAATCAAAACAAAAAATGTTTGTCTGGCAGGATACTTTGTACACTGGTTTCCTTAGAGCGGCCGAATTAAGAATGAAAACAGGTGAAACCAATCGACTCGAAATGATTTCTGCCCGTTCGCAAAGTATGGAATTGCGGAATCAGCTGCAACAACTAAATGTGGATATTGCAAATTTAAATCAAAAGTTACAGACACTATTAAATACTGAATCAGCCATTAGTCCTGCAGATACAGTATTGGTTCGTGCCGATTATTTACCTGCTGTTGATAATCCGGTATTGACCGGTAATCCTTCGTTGGCCTATGAGCAACAACAGCTTGAGGTTTCTCAGCTTGAAAGCAAACTGGAACAAAGCCAACTGTTGCCCGATTTGAGTATTGGTTATTATAGTCAAACCATGTTAGGTTCGCAGGAAATAAACGGTATTCCACGTACTTTTGGTCCAAATGATCGCTTTAGCGGTGTTCAGGTAGGTGTCTCCATTCCGTTGTTTTTTGGATCTTATACTGCTAAGAATAAAGCTTCAAAACTGAAAGAGCAGTTCACAAAAACAAATGCCGAACAGGCCAGAAAATCACTTTCAAGCAATTATCGTTCTTTGTTAGGCGATTATGCGAAATATAATAAGAGCCTGACTTATTATGAGAAACAAGCAATTCCGGAAGCAGACATTATAATTGAACAAGCAACCAAAAGTTATAAAGCAGGTGCAATGGATTATCTCGATTATATACAGAGTCTTAGCAGAACGTTGAGTATTAAACTTAATTACCTCGATGCGCTGAATAATTATAATCAAACGATAATTTCCATTGAATTATTAACTGGGAAAACCTTTTGAATGTACTATTTATTCATTTACTCCCGATAGCTATCGGGATTACTATTAAAAACAAGATTATGACAAAATATAATTTCAAATTATCCATTTTAATTTCATTCCTTTTCATTGCTTTTGTTTCGTGTAATCAAGCTAAAAAAACCGAGATTGAAACCAAAGCAGTAGAAAATCTTCCAGAAGATATCGTTGAATTGCGGGACGACCAGATAAAACTGGCAAAAATAGAAACCGGAGTTATCGAAATGCGCTATATGAGTGGCACGCTTAAAGTGAACGGCACTGTATCGGTAGCACCACAAAATCTGGCAACAGTTTGTATGCCTATGGGTGGATTTATTAAAAATACGTCCTTAATGCCTGGAAATGCCATCAAAAAAGGACAAACTTTAGCTATTATCGAAAATCAGGAATTTATTGATATGCAGCAGAATTACCTGGAAGCAAAAAACAAACTTGAATATGCTGAAGCAGAATATATTCGGCACAAAGAGCTTTACAAAGAGGATGTTTATTCTCAGAAAAACGTTCAACAGGTAACAACAGATTACAAAAATCTGAAATCAATGGTCAACGCATTAAAACAAAAACTGGAACTGATTGGTATCAATCCGGCACGACTAAACGAAGATAATATCAGTCGTTCTGTTGCGTTAAAATCACCTATTTCGGGTTTCCTAAAAGCCGTAAATGTGAGTATTGGCAAATCCGTTTCATCCTCCGATGTATTGTTCGAGATTGTGAACAGCAACAATCTATTTCTGGAACTCACACTATTTGAGAAAGATGCTGATAAAGTTGCCATTAATCAGAAAATACATTTTTTTATCAATAATGAAACTGAGCAGCACGAAGCAGTCATTTACCAAACTGGCAAATCGATTAATAACGACAAAACTTACAAGGTATATGCAAAGGTTACAGAATTTTGTAAAAACATTTTGCCCGGTATGTACGTTAATGCAATTATTGAATCAACAAGTAAGCAATTAACTTCTTTGTCTTCTGATGCAGTGGTGAGTTTTGACGATAAGGACTATATTTTCGTATTTGACAAGAATAAAACAGAAAATGGAAAGTCAATGACAGAATATCGTATGGTTGAAGTGCATAAAGGTATTGTTAATGATGAATTCATAGAAGTAGTATTGCCCGAAGGCTTTGATATTAAAACAACCAAAGTGGTAGTAAAAGGGGCATACAATTTACTTTCGGCTAAGAAAAATGCAGGCGAAATGAGTTGTTGATTGTAAAAGTTAATCGAATTATTTGAAAATTCCAACCAATTTATTGGTATTCAAAAAAAAAAGTGCTAAAAATAATCAAAAAGTTATGTTATTTTATTGGATTTATTAGAATCTCTCTATCTTTACACAGATTATTTGAACTCTATTTAAAAACAACAAAATCAATTTATTAGATAAATAACGAGCATGTTCGTATTTCAAAACAAAGAATGAGAATATCACATGCGAATATCATTCAAACGAAACAAACTAATTAAAATTAAAACAAAAATGAAAAAAGCCATTATTTTATCGCTAATCGCGATTTTTGTTGCTGCAACTTCAATGACAGCTCAAACAAAAACTGTTACCAAAACAGCCACCAAAACAACTACTACCATGCCTTGTTGCAAGGGTAAAACTGCTGGTGAATGCAAAAATATGACTCCTGCTGAAAAAGCAAAATGCAAAAAAGATGCAGCTAAAACTTGCACCAAAGCAGCACCTGTTGTGAAAAAATAAACAACAGAATGATTTATACAAAAAACGCCCCGCTTTACTCGGGGCGTTTTTTGTATTTCTAATTTTTTACTTTATTTTTGTATGTCAGATTTATTAATCAATAATCATTTATGTTTCAAACACGAGTAGAAATACCTCTTTCGCCTGTAAATATTACTTACGAAAGCCATGTGATGACTTTGGGTTCTTGTTTTGCAGAAAATATCGGCAAGAAAATGCATGATGTATATTTTCTAACGGATATAAATCCATTTGGAGTACTTTATAATCCGGTTTCAATTAGGAATAGCATTGCATTATTGCTTAAAAATAATGAATTTACTAAAGAAGATATTTTCGAAAACAAATCTTTGTGGCAAAGCTTCTCGCATAGCAGTCAGTTTTCCGATTCTACTCCCGAAGTTTGTTTAGATAAGATCAATAATCGTTTGGAGACTTCGCGCTCTTTTTTACAAAAAGCTGATTTTTTGTTAATTACTTTTGGAACAGCTTGGGTTTTCGAAGAGAAAAAGAGCGGGAGTGTAGTAGCCAATTGCCATAAATTGCCGGAAAGTAAATTTGTTAGAAAAAGATTGTCGGTTTCAGATATTGCAACCGATTTTACAGTTTTAATATCCAAACTTCAAACCCGTTATCCAAACCTTGAACTTATTTTTAGTGTCAGTCCTATTCGTCACTGGAAAGATGGGCCTCACGAGAATAATATCAGTAAAAGTACTTTGTTGTTGGCGATTGATATATTGCAGAAAGTGTTTGAAAATGTTCATTATTTCCCCGCTTACGAAATTCAACTAGACGAATTACGCGATTATCGTTTTTATGCTTCAGACATGTTGCATCCTTCCGAAGTAGCTGTGGATTATATTTGGAAACGCTTTTCCGAAACTTTTTTCTCGGATCAAACAATGCAGTTAAAAATGCGGTTGGATCAATTGGCTGCTGATTTGGCACATCGCCCGCTTCATCCCGAGTCCATTGAATACAATAATTTTTTGATAAAAACAGATAAACGTAAAGCGGAACTAAAAATAGAATTTCCCTTTCTTATCAATCGAATCGAATAAAAATATTTTAATAATCGGGATATTATTTGATAGTAGAAAAAAGAGCCTCTCCGGTTTCCCGAAGAGGCTCATATTATTTAATTATAACTATCAAACTATTATAAATCGGTTATAGGACTGAATTTTGGAACGAGTAATTTCATCACACCCCATGCAATCAGATATGCAACAGCACAGAATGCAAACATAATGGTGTATCCTGTTGTTATGTGGCCTAAGCCTTGGTAATAATCGAAAAGATAACCACCGGCTTTAGTAATAAGTACGCCTCCGATACCTCCTGCCATTCCTCCGATACCGGTTACCGAACCTACTGCTTTTTTGGGAAACATATCCGATACTGTTGTGAAGAGGTTAGCACTCCATGCTTGATGCGCTGATGCTCCAATTCCTATTAGTATAATCGGAAACCACATACTCATTCCCCCAAGTGGTTGTGCTCCTAATACGACTAACGGAAATAATGCAATGACCAACATGGCGGTGAGACGGGCTTTATAGGGTTCCATTCCTTTGTTGATGAAAAAAGCAGGAAACCAGCCTCCTCCAATACTTCCAATCATGGTCATACTATATAAAACACCCAAAGGTAACATTATCTCAGTTCCGGTAATGCTGTATTCAGCATTCAAATAAGCGGGGAGCCAAAATAAGAAAAACCACCAAACTCCATCGGTCATAAATTTACCGAACACAAACGACCATGTTTGGCGGTATGTCAGCAACTTAAACCATGAAACTTTTTCTTTAACTTCATTTTTTTCAATAAGTTGTTCGTCTTTGTCACTGTGGATAAAGTCGTATTCTGCTTGTGATAATTTACCTTTGGCAAGCAATGCTTTCGGTGTATCATAAAAGAGAAACCAAAATCCCAACCAGCTAAATCCAATTCCACCTACAATAATAAACGCCCATTGCCAACCCAGATGTGCGGCAATCCAGGGAACCGTGAGCGGAGCTAAAATTGCTCCAATGTTTGCACCCGAGTTGAATAAACCTGTAGCGAAGGAGCGTTCTTTTTTAGGGAACCATTCAGCGGTAGTTTTAATTGCAGCCGGAAAGTTTCCCGATTCACCAATAGCCAATACAACGCGGGAAACCATGAAACCAAGAACGGATATAGGAATAACGATACCTGCTAATTCTAAAATTGGAGCAACGCCAGTACCAATCCATACAGCACTTGCATGAAGCATGGCACCTATTGACCAAAAAGTAAGAGCTATTGCATAACCCCATTTTGTCCCTAACCAGTCGATTGCTCTACCTGCAAATAGCATGACAATGGCATACGTAAATTGAAAAACTGATGCAATGTTTGCATAATCTGTATTTGTCCAACCAAACTCTTTTACCAGATCGGGCATCAAAAGACTTAAGACCTGACGGTCGAGGTAATTAACTGTCGTAGCAAAAAATAACAGCGCACATATCGTCCATCTGTATTTTCCGATTTTCTCATTTACTTCATTAAATTTACTCATTCTTTTTTCGTTCTTAGATTTATATTGAATTTAATTACATTCTGACTTTTTTGATAATAGCCAATGCATCGCTGCACAATTTGGTTATTCCGGCCCAGTCGCCTGCTTTCATCATATCTGCAGGAAAAAGGTTGGAGCCCATACCCACGCAGGTTACACCCGCGTCGAACCAGCTTTTCAGGTTGGCTTCTTCGGGTTTTACACCACCGGTTACCATTAAATTAGACCACGGCATTGGAGCTTTCAATCCTTTTACAAAGCCCGTTCCCAATACATCACCCGGGAATACTTTGCAAACATCGCAACCCATTTCCTGTGCAAAACCAACTTCGGATACAGATCCACAGCCCGGAGCATAAGGAATTAAACGACGATTAGCCACTTTAGCCACTTCGGGATTGAATAATGGACCAACAATAAAGTTTGCACCCAATTGGATGTATAAAGCTGCTGTGGGTGCATCTATAATAGAACCGATTCCCATAATCATTTCGGGACATTCTTTTGCTGTGAATTTCACCAATTCACCGAAAACTTCGTGTGCAAAATCACCACGATTTGTGAATTCAAATGCACGAACACCACCATCGTAACATGCTTTTACGATTTTTTTTGATACTTCAATGTCGCTATTATAAAATACCGGAATCAAACCGGTTTCTTTCATAGCTGTAAGAACCTGGAGTTTTGAGAATTTCATTTTAATGTACAATTTAAAGATTTACAATTTACAATTGGTAGAAAGTTCTTTCTGCAAATTGATATTTGTTATTTACAATTATATTTACAATTTACGATTGAAAAATTTACAATAGAAATTACTTATTTTCATTTTAAATACTTGATTATCCAATCGTAAATTGTACATTTTTAAATTGTAAATCACGATTGGTTCATTTTCTTTCTTTTTGTGATAATTGATTGTGTGATAATAGCTAGAAGTTCTTTTGTTTCTCTTTGCAATTCCAAAAGAAGCTCAGGTTTAATTAGTTCTACATCTGATATAACATCAAGCCAATATTCAGTTTCGTCAAGTTCTTCTTCAACAATTTTTAGTTTATTAATAAAGTCTTTGTCTGATTTTGCCCGACAAGCAGCTCTGTAATTCGCCCCCGGAGAAGTTCCTGAACGTACAATTTGTGCTCCAATTGCCCTGCCGGAAATGGTATTTGGCAATTTATCAACCATTTTAATAATTCTACCTGAAAACTTTCTGAATCTTTGTTTTAATTCATCTTAATTCATCTTAATTTACAATTTTAAATTTAAAGATTTACAATTGACTCTGAATGAGTCTGCAAATATAAAAAACAAATTAAAATTACAATTTAGAGATATTGCAGTAATTTTCGTTCTCAATTGTAAATTGTACATTTTTAAATTGTACATAAACGAATTGTAAATTGTCAATGAATAAATAGTAAATTATTTTATCTCACTACTCTTCCGCTTCCATCGCCACCCATAAGTCCTTCCACTTCGGCTACAGTAACCAGATTGTAATCACCATAAATAGTATGTTTCAAGCAAGAAGCTGCTACTGCAAATTCCAATGCTTTTTGGTCGTTATTGGTATAAGTCAATAATCCGTAAATCAAGCCACCCATAAACGAGTCACCGCCACCTACACGGTCAACAATATGTGTAATGTCATAACGTTTCGATTGATATAATGTACCATTGCTGTAAAGAACGCCACCCCAGGTATTGTGATTGGCATTAATAGAACCACGCAAAGTGATAATTACTTTTTTAGCAAAAGGAAATTTCTTCATCATTTGTGTGCAAACCGATTCAAATTCAGCAGCATTCACTTCACCACCTGTATGTGCAACGTCAAAACCTTCGGGTTTAATTCCGAAAACCTTTTCAGCATCTTCTTCATTCCCCAAAATAATATCGCAACCGGCAGTTAATGCAGGCATCACTTCAGCAGCTGTTTTACCATAGTTCCATAAGTTTTTGCGGAAGTTTAAGTCAGTTGAAACTGTTATACCCATTTCATTTGCAATTTGAATCGCTTCCAGACAGGCATCGGCAGCACCTTGCGAAAGAGCAGGAGTGATACCTGTCCAATGAAACCAATCGGCTCCTTTGAATACTTCTCGCCAGTTAACCATCCCTGGTTTAATGTCCGCAATAGCTGAATTAGCACGGTCGTAAACTACTTTACTGGCACGGGCTACTGCACCTGTTTCGAGAAAATAAATGCCTACACGGTCACCACCGCGTAAAATTTCTTTGGTGCCAACGCCATATTTGCGCAAATTCATTATGCATGATTCAGCAATATCATTTTTTGGTAAGCGAGTGACAAATTCAGTATCCATACCATAGTTTGCTAACGAAACAGCCACATTGGCTTCGCCACCACCAAAGGTAGCATTGAATTGTGTAGACTGACTAAAACGTTCGTAGCCGGGTGTGGATAAACGAAGCATAATTTCTCCAAATGTTACAATTTTTTTACTCATTGTTTTCTTTGTGGTTTGTATTAATGTTTATTTATTAATTGGTTGACCAAAAGTACTGCTTTTTTTTTGAAATCTGAAACAAAGATCGAATATATTTATGTCTTCAATGTTCAAAAATTGACTTGTTTGGTGCACTAATTAGAATATTTAGAATTTAAAGAATGATTTTGCATTGTTATAGCTAATATCTTCCACCATTTTGCCAATAAAATTCATTTCCTGATAAGGTAGCAAACCGTTTTCCACATCATTACCAATCAGATTACATAAAGTTCTGCGGAAATACTCGTGGCGAGGGTAGGAGAGGAAGCTGCGTGAGTCGGTAAGCATTCCAACGAATCGGCTCAAAAGACCAAGCGCAGAAAGTGAATTCAGTTGCTTTTCGATGCCATCTTTTTGATCTAAAAACCACCAACCTGAACCAAATTGAATTTTTCCGGCAACAGTACCATCCTGGAAATTACCAATCATAGTAGCAATCATTTCATTGTCAGCCGGATTCAAATTGTACAAAATTGTTTTGGCCAGTTTATTTTGTGAATCCAACCTATTTAAAAATTTAGAAAGCGCTTTGGAAGTATTGAATGTTCCTATGGAGTCGAAACCGGTATCGGCACCAAGCTGATTGAATAAACGGGTATTGTTGTTACGAATTGCTCCGTAGTGGAATTGTTGCGTCCAGCCTTTTTCCCAATCCATTTCGGCAAAAATAACCATCATGGCCGATTTGAATTTCAGCACTTCGCTGTGTGTCAATTCCTGTCCGCCGAATACTTTATTGAAAATGGTTTTGATTTCAGCATCGGTATAATCTTCAGCATAAAACTCTTCAATTCCGTGGTCGGATAATTTACAACCCATTTCGGCAAAGAAATCCTGACGTTTGCGCAAAGCCAGAATTAAATCATCGAAAGTAGAAATGGTGATTCCCGAAACTTTCGAAAGTTCTTCCACATATGCTCTGAAACTAACTGAATTTTCAACCGCCATGGCTTTGTCAGGTCTCCAGGTAGGAAGCATTTTTACTTCAAAACCGTCTTTCTTTGTTTTAATATGGTGCTCCAGACTATCAATAGGATCATCGGTAGTACAAACTGCTTCAACATTGTATTTACGCATCAGGTTGCGAGCTGAGTATTCCGGTGTTTGCAATTTGGCAGTACATTCATCGTATATTTCACGGGCGGTTTTAGGCGATAGAAGTTTTTCAATACCAAAGCCGGTTTTCAATTCCAGGTGTGTCCAGTGATAGAGTGGATTACGCATGGTATTTGGCACTGTTTCAGCCCATTTTTCAAATTTTTCCCAATCTGTAGTATCTTTTCCTGTACAATATTTTTCGTCAATACCATTGGTACGCATAGCACGCCATTTGTAGTGGTCACCACCCAACCAACATTCTGTCAGTGTTTTAAATTGATGATCGTTGGCTACCATCGAAGGAATTAAATGACAATGGTAGTCAATAATTGGCATTTTCGCGGCATGCTCATGATAAAGTTTTTGTGCTGTTTCGGTTTGTAACAGAAAGTTTTCGTCTAAAAAGTTTTTCATGATCTTTAAATTTGAGATATTTTATGTTTTTAAATTTAGTAATTAACAGTTTTGCAAGGGTAATTCTACAAATATTGCAATGAATGATGCTAAAAATGGGTAGGAAATATGACTTCAGAAAATCAGATTAATCCATTTTAAATGAAACCCAAATTCAATTCTTAGTAAACAATTTTGTAAAATGTATATAATCAGAAATTTACAATTATTATTCGTTTAAAATTCGTTTCCGTGTTCGCCCACGAAGATACGAATAATTTTATATTTACAAAATATATGCTTGTTTTGTTTGAAATTATTATTCTGTGTTCGAACACGGGATAGTGTATTTTTCGCATTTTATTTAAGATTAAAAAAAATGAATTAAAAAACAAGCTAAATTATATCAAAATAAAAGTAAGTCAATTTATCCACAATTATCGATAAAAAATGAACATTAATTAAATGATTCTAGTATATTTTTGCATTATTATAATCAACTATTGAAAATCATCACTTTTATAAACTGAAAAATCTGCTTTCATTTTTTTACAGAAAAGAAGAATCACTTGTGTTAACTTTAATAAATAATTTTATGAAAAAGAATTTTTACTTTTTAATTATTGCCTTATTTATGGTTTTCAACCATTCACAGGGGCAAACAACCCAAAATAGTTTAAAGGCTAAAACCATAGCCAACAAAATTGATGTTTGGGATTTTGGTGCTCAGCAACTTGATACTGCAATTTACAACAACAAACTCACAGTTGAGATTATTAATTCATGGTATGCCGGAACTATCACACCCGGATCAGCCAGCAATGTGATGCCAACAAGTTTTACAGCCGGTGCATTGACCTGGACAGGTGGTTCGAACGACCGACTCAGAACAACCAATACAAGTATCACCCGTTATGATGCAAACATTGCAAGTGCTGTAGGTTATACGGGGCGTCAATATATAAACGGTGCTGCAGCCGTCACAAGGTTTTTAAGTCTAGCTTTGAATGAGAATGATGAAGTAACAGTTGTTACCAGAACAGATGCCGGTGGAAAAATAAATTTTGTAAATGTTGCTAATCCTGCAGGACAAACTGATCAGATTACTGTTACCGATCTTGTTTCGCTTAAATTTGTAGCCAAAACAGCCGGAACTTATAAAATTTTCGATAATGTAGGTAAACCAAGTTATTTCCGTATTTACCGTAAAGATGCAACTTATGTAACAATAACCGGAACCATTGATAAAACCGAAGCTGCTGACATCCTTGATGGATATAGTATTGTATACAAAAATGGAGCCGGTAAAACCTGGCAATCTGTTGTTACAGGGAACAGCTATAGTATAACAGTTCCGGCCGGATACAGTTATGCGATAAGTCTCGCTGATGCTAACGGATACGTTATTACCAGCCCAAAAACATTGGATGTGACCGAGCTGACAAGCAATTTCAATATTGCTGTTAAAAAAGTCGAATTGTACACTGTTAGCGGTGCAATTACAGGTTTAGGTACAGGCATTTCAAAAGCAGGACTGGTATTTACGCCTGTATTAAGTTCATCTTATATTCCCGAACCACTTATTAATACAACTGCAAGTACCTATTCAGTTCAGTTGGAAGCGAATTTTAATTATAATATTTCAGCTACCGGCATTAATGATTATTTTCTGGCTGATAACGCTATTGCAATGGCACAGTTAAATGTAACCAAAGATCTTGCTTTTGCATTGAAACCTGTTTACAAGGTGACAATCAATGAAAGTGGTTTGGATTCAATTCAGAAAACAAAATTGAAAGTTACTTTTACCAACTTGAATGAATCGGGTTACACTTACACTTTTTCCAAATTGGACAGTATTTATCTGAGAGACGGAGTTTATACAATTGCGACAAGCGGTTTGGACGAATATCCACTGCAATTGGGTGCTACTTCTAATTTGAGTGTGAATGGTGCTATTGTATCAAAGACCCTTGCTTTTACTTCTGTAACGAACTGGTCGTTTGACGATACCACCATTACCAGCGGGACAACGACTGCTTATAAAGGTATGCTATTCACAGGAACTGTTTCCAATGAAAAGCCAAAAGGACATTTGGTTCTAAGTGGTACAGGAACAGTCAGGGTTCCCGTGATTCCTGGTCAGAAGCTGATTATTACCTATTATTATTCTGCCAAATTTATAGTTGTGGCTGGTGACACAGTTAAGACTTCAAGCGGTAGTACTAGTGTTTTCGAAACCAAAGAGTATATTTATCCGGGTACAGTAGCCGATTACATGACAATCAGCAATGTTACTGGAACTTCCACTTATCTGACCGATGTAACGGTTGCTCAGACTTTACCTTATGCAGCAACCATCGCAGTGGGTATTGATAAGACTTTCCAAACAATCAATCAGGCAATGAATGTAGCACGTGCAATGGTTCGCCCAAATCTGGAACGTGTTAAGATTATGATTGATCCGGGTAATTACGAGGAAATGTTGATGATGGATATAGCTAATATTTCGTTGATTAATGCTGCTGTGGCTCCGGGCATTGCCCTTCTTAACAAGGGAGTTGACATTGCTGAAGGTGCTGTTCGTATTACTTCTTACTACGGTCATGGGTATAACTATTATAGTATGAGTCCGGACCAGAAATGGAATTCAGAAACTTTGAGAGTGAATAAGGAAAATGGTTATACTACTTATTCCAATACAGGTAGCGGAACAACAAATGGCTCATACTGGAACGCAACTGTGGTGATTACTGCCCCGGGTATCGAAGCTAAAAATATCATCTTTGAAAACTCTTACAATCAGTACATTTCCAAAAAAGAATCGGAAGATGTAGTTGTTGAATGGACATCAGGAGGTAAAGGAACACGTCCGACCGTTATTGGTAATACTTCTGTTCAGAATAAGAGTTTTGTTGAAAGAGCTGCTGCAATTGCATTTACCAAGAGCGCTGATAAAACAGTTCTCGATAATTGTAGAGTCGTTGGACGTCAGGACTCCTTCTACGGTGCCGAAGGTGCCAGAGTGATTACTTACAAAGGGTCGCTTATGGGTGGTACCGACTATATTTTCGGAGGTATGACTTTGGTTAGCTACAAGACTGAACTGGCTATGAACACCAGTGATATCAGTACCGATGTTTCTTATATCACAGCGGCACAACAAATTACCGCACGTGGTTTTTTGATGTACGAATGTACTGTCACTTCTGCTCAACCCGGAACTGAAACCGCTTCAACCTATTTGTCGAAACCCGGCCAATTGGGTCGTCCTTGGCAGGGTGTTACCAGTGAAGTGGTGTTCTACAATACTACCATTGAGGCTACAAATGCTACCGGATTCGAAGGAAAGTCAATGATTGCGCCCGAAGCATGGTTAAGTACTCTGGGTGGTGCATCGGACAAGTGTTATGAATATGGTACGATAGAAAAATCGGGTGAAAACAATTCAGCCAGTCGTGCTTCATGGTCACATGTACTGACTACTCCGACTTTGGCAGACGCTACTGCAATCACATGCTTCAACTTTACAAAAGGTACTGACAATTGGGATCCAATTACTGATTTGATTACTAATGATCCGGTAACCGGAATTATCGCACCTCAATCGTCTTCTGTTCAGGTTTACGCAAATGGAAACAGAATGTTCATCTCCAACGTGAAATCGAATACAAAAATTAATGTTTATGGTTTGGATGGTACTTTGTTCGAAACGCGTGAAATTTGTACAGATACAAATTTCGTAATCAATAAAGGTCTCTGGATTGTGAAAGTATCTGCTATCGATGGAGACAAAGTAATCAAAGTTCTTACTCATTAAGAAGTTTTGAAAATAAAATGAAGAGGCTGTTCCGGGAGAATTGCCTCTTCTTTTTAATAATTGTACTTGTGAAATCATTATTATTGATCTGAACCATTTAATGAATTGTGGTATACAGATGTAAAAAAATCTATAGAAATTGTTTGTTGCATTTTTGTTTTGATATTTTTAGTTCTTCAAATAATTTCTACCGTAAAATCTAGTAAAATGGCATTTAAGTCAATTATTCCACTGATAAATGTCATTTTTTACACATAAAAAATAAAATAAATCCATACTTTTGTTCCGTTAATCTTATATTTATTAAATAATTTAATACATGAAAAAACAATGAAAGAAGCAAAAAAACTAAAAGGGCTACATTTCAATCGTTTGGTGTTTTCTTTTCTCACTATTCTTTTTACTTTTAGTACTGTTAGTGCTCAGGTTAAAACAGTTTCGGGAGTAATAAAAGACGAATCGGGAGAAACCATTATTGGGGCATCGATTTTGGTAAAAGGTACAACTATTGGAACTGTAACCAATGTCGATGGTGCCTATAATTTAAGCGTTCCTTCCAATGGAAAAGTATTGGTAGTTTCGTATGTTGGTATGGCAAAACAAGAAATAACCATTACGGGTAACATACTCAATGTTACACTTAAAAGCGACATCAAAGACTTGGATGAAGTAGTCGTAATTGGTTATGGTACACAAAAGAAAAGAGATTTAACAGGATCCGTTTCTTCGGTAGGTGAAAAAGCATTGAGAGATATTCCGGTAGCTTCAGTAGCTGAAGCATTAACAGGAAAACTTCCTGGAGTTCAGGTAACTACAACTGAAGGTTCTCCCGATGCAGAAATTAAAATCAGGGTACGTGGAGGAGGCTCTATTACCCAAAGTAACTCACCCCTCTACATTGTTGATGGATTTGCCAAAGATGATATAAAAGATATATCTCCATCCGAAATTCAATCAATAGATGTATTAAAAGACGCTTCGTCAACAGCTATTTATGGTTCACGTGGTGCAAATGGGGTAATTATTATTACCACCAAAACAGCACAAGCAGGAAAATTGTCCATATCTTACAATGGATATGTTGGTTTCAAACAAGTTACTAAGATATTAGATGTTTTGAGTCCATACCAATTTGCTCAAAAGCAATACGAAAGAGCTGTATGGGGTGGTCCTGATAAAGTTACCAGCGAATATGAAAACTATTTTGGAAGCTATAAAGATATAGATTTATATAATTATAAGAAAGGTACTAATTGGCAAAATGAAACATTTGGACGGACGGGAGTAACACAAAATCATACACTTTCATTAAGCGGAGGAAATAAAACGTTCAGTTATAATGCCAGTTACAGTCATATTTATGATAAAGCTATCATGTATATGTCTAATTTTACTCGCGATAATATTAGTTTGAAATTAAAGTTCACACCATTAAAATGGTTGAAACTTGACTTGGCCACTCGTTATGCAGGGACAACCATTAACGGTTCCGGAGCAAATGACCAAACTGGAACAGAAAAATCAACATCCGATTCACGTGTTAAAAGTGCAGTTGTTTACACTCCTATTCCATTAAAAAATCTAACTTCGCAGGATGATAATGTAGATGCAACATCGAGTCTATATTCTCCACTTGTTGCTACCGAAGATAACAACAGGTATCAGAATAATAAAGATTTCAATATTAATGCTGGAATTACAATTAATTTAATGAAAGACTTGTCGTTCAGCACCACCTTTGGAGTTACTAAAACAAACAAAGATGATAAACGTTTCTTTGGTTTGACATCATATTATGCAATGAATGGTGGTGCTCTGAAAAGGGATAACGCGTATGCACCTGTTACATTTTTAAGAAACACGAATATTACAACTTTACAAAATACTAATATAATTAACTATAAGAAGGATAATCTATTTCAAGGTCACAATTTGAATGTTGTTTTGGGTCAGGAAAGTTATATTAAATCAAACGATTATCTTTTTCAGGATTTAGAAGCATTTACGCGCTCCTATATGTCTCAGGATGTATGGAATAATTTATCGGACGGTACAAATGTAAGCACAATCCATTTTTACAACCCGGATGAAAGGATGTTCTCCTACTTTGGACGTGTAAACTATGATATAAAAGATAAATACTTATTTGCACTTACTTTTCGTGCTGATGGTTCCAGTAAATTCTCCAATGGTAATGAATGGGGCTATTTCCCTTCTGCTTCCGGTGGCTGGAGAATATCAGATGAGGGTTTCATGCAAGGAGCCCAAAATTGGTTGTCGAACCTAAAACTGCGTGCTAGTTATGGGGAAGCCGGTAACAATAGAATTGATGATTCTGCATTCAGAAGAGTTTATTCATCCACTCATTCAAATTATCTTCAGACATCAATTTTTCCTAATATTTTTACTGGCGGTTCAACATTGGCAAATCCCGATTTGAAGTGGGAAACTACCATTACACGTAATATTGGTTTGGATTATGGGTTTTTCAAGAACCGACTCAACGGTTCGATTGAAATGTATTCAAATACAACCGAGAATGCATTAATTAAGATGAATATTGGTGGTGTTGGTTATACTGATCAATGGCAAAATACCGCTACCACTTCCAACAAAGGAGTGGAATTTAACCTGAATGCTGTTTTAGTTCAAACAAAAGATTTCAACCTCAATTTTGCGTTCAACATAAGTGCAAATCAGAATACAGTTCTTAAGCTGGGTAATTTGACAAGTTATTCATTTAATGAAGCCTGGACAAGTTATTCAGAAGCATCCAACAGTTATATTGTAACACCTGGTCAACCGGTGGGTTTAATCTACGGATATGTAAATGATGGTATGTATGGTGCTGACGATTTTACTTTGAAAGGAAATACCTGGGTGGCAAATACTACAACATATCCAAATTATGATGCAGAAACAAAAGTTTATTCTGATAATAATGGTAATAAACTTGTGGATAACAGCTCAATTGATGGTTTAAGTTGGGGTCCCGGTGCCATGAAGCTGAAAGATACAAATGGCGATGGAAAAATCACATTGGATGATAAAGTATTGATTGGAAATACAAACCCAAAACATTTCGGTGCATTCACATTTAATGGAACATACAAAGGTTTTGATGCTGCCGTGAACTTTAACTGGGTATATGGAAATGATATTTACAATGCCAATAAAATTGAAATGAATACTCAGTATTACAAATATCGTAATATGCTTGCTAGTACAGCTGATTCATATACTCAAATTGATTGGCAAACAGGAAAAAGAGTTAGTGATGTTAAAACATTAACATCGATTAATGCTAATACAACTATGTGGGCTGAACCTACCGGAAGATATGCCACTACCTCTTGGGCAATCGAAGACGGTTCGTTTTTGCGCTTAAACAATCTGACAGTCGGTTATACAATACCAAAGAATATCACCAAAAAATGGTATATTCAACAATTAAGATTTTATGCTTCGGCATATAATCTATATACTTGGACAAAATACTCTGGATACGATCCTGAAGTAGATACCCGTCGTTCTACACCGGCAACACCTGGTGTCGATTATTCTGCTTATCCCAAAAGTCGTTCATATAATGTCGGAGTTAATATAACCTTCTAAAAAATACTACAATGAAAAAACAAAGCATAATATTATTATTCATAAGTATCTTCATCATCTCAATATCAACTTCTTGTACCGATATGTTAAAAGTATCTAGTAACTCGATGTTAAGCGATGATATAGTGTTCAGTAATCCCGATTCAACGAATCAGGCGATTGCAGCTATTTATGATATTATTGGTCAAAACAACTCTTATCGTAACCGACTTTGGTTGCAAATGGGTGTAAATACAGATATTGAATACCGTTCAGGTTGGTCATATCCAGCTGCAATAACATTAAGCAAATCGGATGATTATTTTGCCCTTTATAATCCCAATAATGCAGTTGGAGATGGTTATAACAACAATGATGCTGCCAATCCGTGGAGTCGTATTTATCAAGGTATTGAACGCGCTAATCTCGCCATCGCAGGAATACGGAAATTTGGTGACCCGGCTGAAGGAAACAACATGGGACAATATTTGGGTGAAGCGCTGACAATGAGAGCGTATTTTTATTACGACCTGATTAAATGGTGGGGAGATGTTCCTGCACGCTTCGAACCTGTAAAAGAAGCAACCATTTATCTAGCAAAATCGGATAGAGATACTATTTACAATCAGATTATTAAAGATTTACAGGAAGCTTCAAATTTACTTTATGCTCCAGGTTCTTCTACTTATACAATGACTACAAAACGTGTGAGTAAAGATGCAGCCAGAGGTATGTTGGCTCGTATATGTCTTTCGGCAGGCGGTTACTCTATGCGACCAATAGCGGGTACTGACGATTCTGAAATTAAAATTACAGTTTCGGATGATCGTAGAAAAGAACTATACACAATTGCCCGGAATGCATGTAGGGATATTATTAATGATGGGAAATATTCTTTGGACCCAAGCTTTAAAAATATCTTTTATGACCAATGTCAAGATGTTGATACTTATGGAAGAGAAACAATTTGGCAACTTCCATACAATATGGGATTACGTGGTCGTATGGTGTATAATTTAGGTTTGCCACGCGAAGCTGATGGAAAAAACAACACAGTAGGTGTTGGAGGTCAATTTAAAATTATTCCGAGTTTTTACTATGACTATAATGTAAATGATAAACGTCGTGATATTACTGTTGTACCTTACAAAGTGGTTAAAAATGTTACTTTGGGTGTAATGGAACAAACATTATCGTCAGGTATTCTAGGTTTCAATATAGGTAAATGGCGTGCTGAATGGGTAAAAACTCCTATTTCTGGTACTGACGATGGCGTTTCTCCAATCGTTTTACGTTACGCCGATGTACTTTTAATGATTGCTGAAGCTGATTTGTTTTTGAATGGTAACGAAGGTGTACAATACTTCAATATGGTTCGTCGTCGCGGATTTGGACAAGCTATTAATGCTGTATCACCTTACGATTTGCCACTTACATTGGATAATATCAAAAAGGAACGGGCATTTGAATTCTGTGGTGAAAATATACGTAAATATGATTCGGAACGCTGGGGAGAACTTAAATCTTCTATTGATAAAGCTGAAACAAACCTGACTGCATTGCGCGATGCTACAGGCGATTATGCCACAGTTCCTGCTACAATTTATTACAAATACGTTGTTGACAATACTTCTAGTTCACCAACTACAGGCGAACGCGTTTTATTTATCTACGGATTGCAACGTGGCGAAACGGACGATAAAACCGCAACGGACCCTACCGGCGGCTGGACAAAGAAGAGTTGGACACAAGCAAAAGCAACTGCAACGGATGTTAATGGAAATAAATATGATACTGAGTATTATTTAAGTGATGGTTTTATCAGTCATCTATATCTTGGAAATCCTGATAAACGTCAATTGTTGCCAATTATGAACCAAATTACAACTACCAGTAATGGTCTGTTGAAAAATGATTTTGGTTATGATAAATAATTTAGAACCTTTTAAAAAATTATAGGAATGAAAAAATTAAAAAATATATCCATTATGGCTTTCTTAATTACTTGTTTTTTTATAGGAAGTTTTAGTTCATGTAAAGAAGAAGTTAATTTAGTAATGCCACGTTTGTTTCGTCCCATTAATTTTAATGTTGAAACAAATAAAACCGTAGCAACATTTGCATGGGCTCCGGTTGATAGTGCTGTTTCTTATACATTGAAACTGAGTACTGATAGTTTGGATTTCAAAGTTCCGGTGCTAGATACTACTATTACTACGCTTACTTTTGTAAAAGAACTTGCAGGTGAAACTAAGTATTTTGCCCATTTATATGCCAATTCAAGTGATACTTCAAAGATAAAGAATTCAGAATTCAATAAGATTTCGTTTATAACCCCAGCCGAAAATATCTTTTTAGGTTTTGGAACAAGTAACAATACCGGAAAACTTTACAGTGCCTACATGACCGATGTAAATACCTTAGATATTAAATGGATACCCGGTGCAAATACAACTCATTTAATTCTTACTTCGGCTGATGAAAGCATTAGAGATTCTGTTGTAATTTCTAGTTCGGAAGCTGCTGCTGGTGAAAAACTAGTTTCTTCATTGTCGAACTCCAATTGGACTATTAAGATCTATAATAACAAGATTTTAAGAGGGAAAACTTCAGGAGTAATTGAAGGTGATATAGTATTAAACTCAGGTGATGATTTACCAACTGCAATAACAAATGCTACAGCAGGTCAAGTAATTGTTTTGGCTCCCGGTGTTTCATTTCCAATGGGTGGAGCAACTTATCGTTTAAGTAAGAACATAAAATTGAGAGGATTATCGGCAACAAATCGCCCAATTGTTTGTATGACAGGTGGTACTCCAACAAGCACATCCAGTATGTTGGGATTTGTTGATCAATCATCAATGAACTACGTTAAATTTGAAAATATTGATTTTACAGGATATTGTGATAATAACACTGCATCTACTAAAATTGGTTATTTGTTTAATAACAATTTAAAGACTCAAGTAAATTCATTGACATTCACCAATTGTAATATGCATAATTTTGGCAATACCACTATGCGTGTACAAGCTGCAAAAAGTCAGGTAATTGACACACTTAGTTTTAACGGTTGTGTGATAAATGAAATTGGTTTTTCAAGTACTTATGCAATTGTAAATAGTAACTCAGCTGACTATTTTAAGAATATTTATTTCAACAATTGCACAGTTTATAACTTTAAAGGATCGTTGATTTTGCGTACTACAACTGCTCCTGCTCCAATTGAAGTAACAATGGGTACAATAAGTATTACTAATTGTACCATTAATCAGGGTATGCAAGACGGGGGTTCAGCAAGATATTTAATTGATGCAAATAATACACCCATCACCAGTGGCATTACTATTAATAATTGTATTTTTGGTAGTTCGGGAGCTGCAATGGGTGCAAACGGTATTCGATCAACAGCTATAACAACCATTACCGGAAGTTATTTTACTACTGATTATGTTGATGACCCAATTCCGGCAGGATTAACCAGCACTTCTATTAAAGCGAAAATGACAGCTTATTCTAATTCCTCTACAGCATTATGGAATAGCCCTACTACAGGTGACTTTAAGCTAAAAGATGTAACTTTTGCCGGAAAAGGTTTCGCTGGAGATTTACGCTGGTAATAAATAAGTTTATATTTGAGATATTTGCCTTTAAACAACAAGGTAAATATCTCAAATATTTTAACAATTTAAGCTTTTATTGAGATATTAGTTTTGAAAGTAAATGTTGTTTGCTCATTAAAAGCTATTTAACAAATAAGTCAAAAAATAAAAGACTAACTATGGATTTAATTAAAAAATATTTTGTTCCAATAATTCTATTGGGATTCTTCTTTGCATCAACAAATATTACAGCACAGAATCCTTATGATCAACTCTATAAGGATCTCCCGTTTCCAATGGAGAAAATAAAAGTTCCTGTATTTAAGAATAATAGTATTTCAGTAGTAGATTATGGAGGTGTTGGCGATGGTTCTACGCTTAATACGGATGCATTTCGAAAAGCAATTGATGCACTTTCGAAAATAGGTGGTGGCAAACTTATCGTGCCTGCCGGAGTTTGGTTTACCGGTCCCATCGAATTAAAGTCTAATACTAATTTACATCTGGAGAAAGGTGCATTAATCTTGTTTTCACCCGATTTCGATTTGTATCCATTAGTAAATACTATTTTTGAAGGATGGGAAACGCGTAGATGTCAATCGCCAATTTCAGCCAGAAATGTAGAAAATATAGCCATTACAGGCGAAGGTTCTATTAATGGTTCGGGCGAAGCATGGCGACCCTTAAAAAAGTCGAAAGTAACTGAAACATATTGGAAAAAGGTTGTAAAATCGGGTGGTGTTCTTAAAGATCCAAACTATTGGTTTCCTACTCTAAAATCGCTGAAAGGTGAATCGATGAGTGAAATGAATGTGCCTCGAGGAAATTTGTCGGAAGCTCAATGGCTTGAAATTAAAGACTTTCTACGCCCTGTAATGATTAATTTTATCGAATGTAAAAACGTGCTGTTACAAGACGTATTATTCGAAAACTCACCAAGTTGGAATATTCATCCTTTGATGTGCACGAATGTAATTATCGATAATATTTTTGCCCGTAATCCTGCTTATGCACAAAATGGTGATGGAATTGATGTGGAATCATGTAAAAATGTTCTCATCGTAAATAGTACGTTCGATGTAGGCGATGATGCTATTTGTATCAAATCAGGAAAAGACGAAGAAGGACGTCAGCGAGCACGTCCAACCGAAAAAGTTATTGTAGACAACTGCAAAGTTTTTCAAGCACATGGAGGATTTGTGGTTGGAAGCGAAATGTCGGGCGGAGTTCGTAACATTTCCGTTCGTAATTGTCAGTTTTTAGGTACCGATGTTGGCCTTCGTTTCAAGAGTAATCGAGGACGTGGAGGTATAGTCGAAAATATTTATATTAGTGATATTTATATGTTTAATATAGCAACCGACTCTTTTTTATTCGATCTTTATTATGGCGGAAAATCCGCTTCAGAATCGTTGGAAGAAGGTGATCAAACTACCAAAGAAAACATCACACCGCCAGTAACCCTGGAAACACCCTCTTTTCGTAACATTTTTGTAAAGAATATAGTTTCGAGAAATGCACGTAGGGCTATGTTTTTTAATGGATTGCCCGAAATGAACATTTCAAACATAAACGTCGAAAACGCTTTTATCTCTTCTCAATATGGTGCTTTGCTTTGCGAATCGGATGGGATAAAATTTAAAAATGTACATATAGCACCTCAAACTGGTGCTGCACTTACACTTCAAAACGTGAAAAACTTTGATCTTAATGAATTCACTTACCCTGACTCATTAAAGGAAGTTATCAGAATTGAAGGAAAATCAACAAATATTCAACTTCCAAACACAATTGATAAACAAAAAATATCTGGACTGAAGTAAATCTAAGTAATATGGTTACAGATAAGTCGGATGATAAAATATCAATTAAAATCTCCGACTTATCTGTTTTTTTATACTGAATTATTATGAAAACAAAATCTTCTTACTTCCTTATTGTCTTATTTACTTTTAATATAACATATATAGTTGCTAATCCAAAGTATTACAGCCGTATGGCAGATTCGGAAATAAAACGCAATCCCGAAAGTTGGATGGTCGATTTTGCTACGAAATTAAAATGGGATTATTGCAACGGACTTGAACTGCAAGCTATTTACAAAGTGTGGGAAAAAACAGGCAATCAAAAATACTTCGATTATGTAAAAAGTTATGCCGACACGATTATCAATGAAAATGGTACAATTACAGGTTATAAACCCGAAGATTTTAGTCTTGACAAACTGAATTCCGGAAAGATTTTATTTGATCTTTATGCTAAATCCAAAGAAGAAAAGCTAAAAAAAAACAATGGATTTACTCCGAAATCAGGTAAAAAATCAACCACGTACTACCGATGGAGGCTTTTGGCATAAGAAGATTTATCCGAATCAAATGTGGTTGGATGGAATTTATATGGCTTCACCTTTTTTGGCTGAATACGCATATCGCTTCAACGAACCTATGCTTTACGATGACGTTGCTTTACAAATACTGACCATGGCAAAACATAGTTTCGACCCTAAAACCGGACTTTATTATCACGGTTGGGACGAAAGCCACCTGCAACGTTGGTCAAATCAAGAAACCGGACAGTCACCCAATTTTTGGAGCCGTAGTATGGGTTGGTACATGATGGCCATGGTAGACGTCTTAGACTTTTTACCTTCTGATCATCCGAAACGTCCTGAAATCATCAAGATATTGCATAATTTGAGCTTTTCACTCGAAAAATATCGTGATCCAATGACCGGAATGTGGTTTCAGGTAACCGATAAAGTCGGTGAAAAAGGTAATTATGTGGAATCGAGTGGTTCGGCCATGTTTATTTACTCTTGGGTGAAAGGTGCTCAAAAAGGTTATTTGCCAAAATCATTTTTGAAAAAAGGAAAAATAGCATACGAGCAATTTGTAAAACAATTCGTGAAAGAAAATGCTGATAAAACAATTTCTATTACCAATGCATGCTCAGTTGCCGGACTTGGTGGAGAAAAAAAATATCGCGATGGCAGCTATCAATACTACATTTCAGAACCTAAAAGAGACAATGATCCAAAAGCTGTGGCACCATTTATGATGGTGAGTGTTTTGTTGAATAAATAAAATTAAAATACATGAAAAAGTTTTTGTTTTTATTTTCTGTACTATTTTTTACAACTGTCAGTGCTCAAACACCGTCTTTTCCAAGTGCCGAAGGTGATGGAATGTATACAATCGGTGGAAGAGGTGGATCAATATTATATGTGACCAAACTAACTGATGATGGATCTGCCGGTACTTTACGCTGGGCTATAAACCAATCCGGAACACGTACTATTTTATTTAAAGTTGCTGGATTAATACCGTTAAATTCTGAACTCCGTATTTCTTATGGAAATCTTACTATTGCAGGACAAAGCGCTCCGGGAGATGGAATTTGCCTGAAAAATTATCCGGTTGTTGTAAAAGCAAGCAATGTGATTATCCGTTTTATGCGCTTCAGAATGGGCGATGAAGCTGCCGAAGCCGATAAATTAGCCGGAAATACTTCATATGGTTGGGATGGAGCCGATGCCATTTGGGGTCGGGACCAATCAAACATTATACTCGACCACTGTTCCATGAGTTGGAATATTGACGAATGTGCTTCATTTTACGATAACAAGAAATTTACCATGCAATGGTGTGTGTTGGCAGAAAGTATGCGAAACTCTGTTCATTCAAAAGGAGCGCATGGGTATGGAGGAATTTGGGGTGGTGAACCTGCAACTTTTCATCACAACATTTTGGCTTTCCACGATAGTCGTAACCCGCGTTTTTGCGGAAGTCGTTACACCAATAGCGCTTCAACGGAACTGGTAAACTTTTGTAACAATGTGATTTACAACTGGGGTGGGAATTCGGGTTATGGTGGTGAAGGTGGTTCATATAATATGATCAATAACTATTATCGCTCAGGAGTTGCTAAAAGTACCGGAGCTGCAAGTTACCGTATTTTTGAGCCATACGGAGACGGTGGAACGAATAGCCAGCCTGCCGGAGTGTGGGGCGTGTTTTACTTAAATGGCAATGTGATGCGAAATTATGCTGTAGTAACTTCGAATAATTGGTTAGGTTTTCAGCCCAATGGTCTTGGAACGAAAAACATTGCTGATTTACAATCAACTACGCCTTTCAGTTCTACAAATCTGAATCTTCAAACAGCTGAGGATGCATATCTTAGCGTAACTTCCTATGCCGGTGCAAGTTTGAAACGTGATGCAGTAGATATCCGGGTCATAAACAATGTGTTGAACGGAACTATTTCGTGTGCGGCAGGAAGTAACGGCAGTACAGGTGGTTTTATCGATTCACAAAAAGATGTCGGTGGATGGCCGGTTTATACTTATGATTCCAATATTGTTCCTATTGATACAGACGGCGACGGAATGCCTGACAGTTGGGAAACAGCTCATGGTCTTAATCCGAATAGTGTTACTGATGGTATCACAACAACACTTGACGGAATTTATACCAATGTTGAAGTTTATCTGAATGAAATTGTAAAATCAATTACTGATGTTCAATCAGGTGGTTCTGCTTCAGCAATTCATGAAATTGAATCAACAGCATTTTCAATGTATCCAAACCCGATTAAAAATGGAAATTTAGCTGTTAATTCAAAAGAAAATATAAATCAAATTCAATTGTTTTCAATCAACGGGTTAAAGATAAAAGAATTTAGTTCTCTTGAAAATTCCACTTCAATTGCGATTAATGATTTAAAATCAGGATTATATATAGTAAAAGTTGTACTTCAAAACGGAACAACAGTACCACAAATTCTTATTAAAGAGTAATTCCAGTTATTAATTTTACACATGAATAGAATATCATTTTTGTTTTTTATCTTTATTACAAGTTTAGTTTCTCAAGCACAAACCCCGGCTTTTCCGGGTGCCGGAGGTGGTGGTATGTATACAACCGGTGATCGTGGAGGAAAAGTATTGTATGTAACTTCGCTCGATACAAATTACTCTGGGAAAAATGCTTTGGATATCAATGAAAAAGGTTTTACATATCTTGAAGTTTACCTTAATAGCTTGATTAATAAAATTACTGAAAATGAAAACGTCTGAGCTAGAAACTGAAAAAATAAATCAAATGAAAAAAGTATATTTATTATTTGCAGTAATATTCTGCAGTTTAAGTAATTTCTCACAAACACCTGCAAATACTATAGTTGTAGATAGAAATGGTACCGGACATTTCCGAAATATTCAACAAGCCATCGATTCGGTGCGTGCATTTAATCCTGCTGGTACAGTCACTATATTTATCAAAAAAGGAGTTTATAAGGAAAAACTTGAAATCCCGACTCATATTTGCAATATCCGTCTAATTGGTGAAGACAAAGAAAAAACCATTATTAATTATGACGATCACGCCAATATAAATCACATGGGCACGTTTCGTACTTCTACCCTGAAAATTTGTGGAAATGACATAGTAATGGAAAATCTTACGATAGAAAACTCTGCTGCACAGTTGGGACAGGCAGTTGCTTTACATGTAGAAGGAGATCGGATTATTTTTCGTAATTGTCGCTTTTACGAAAAATAATC